>Ga0118677_10002454_pt1 | contig 37261 bp, 33 predicted proteins | sample AliMusrvi5mmetaG_FD_86154 | JGI IMG/M metagenome (GOLD analysis project Ga0118677, IMG submission 86154)
GACGTCGGCGCCCACCAGGCCGCTGCTGGAGACCAACCAAGGCGATTGCGCGAGCCCCAGAAGCTCGACCCACTGCTTGCGGTGCGGGTCGCTAGTCGCCGGGCCGACCTCGTGCAAACGTTGGACGTTAATGTAAGTCAGCCCGCTAGGTCGCTCGAAGGCTGCCACCTTACGGGCCTTCACCAGCCACTCGGGCGCCGATTTCTGCATCCGTTCGAGGATCATGTCGAGGGTCCCGTCGCCCACGGCCACGATCAAGTAGGAGTCCTTGATCCCCACCATCATCGTGGGGAACTCGGCCTTGGGTTTCACCCGGTACCATTTCTGGCCGTCGCGGGTGACGACCTCCAGCGATTCCACGTTGAGGTTCAGGAAGAACGCGCGGACATTGCGGTGGAAGAGTTTCGTCGCCATCGCCGTGTCGGCCCCCAGGGCCACGACCATGCCGCCCTTGACCGAAACTCGCTTGTCCTTGATCTTCACGTCCGACACGAAGAGCGTCGTCTGGTGGCGGAGGATCAAGAGCATGGCGTCGAATGTCGCGTCGGAAAGGTCGCTGGCGTCGCGGTCGTTCACCGGTTGGCTTACGGAGTGGCGGATCGCCTTCTCCAGATGTTCGACGAAGAGCCGTACCTCCGGCTCAGACAGCATCTGCTCGGCTTGGTTCTTGCTGGCGGGATTGGCGGGGGCGCTGGCCGACCATGCCGGTGCGACCAACGATCATCGCGAGCCCATCGTCTTCCATTGCAGCGGCGCGCAAAGTTCGGCGTTGCTGGCTCCGCTTGCGTTACTGGGCTGGCAAACGGCAAGTGCCCATTGCATCCTGAGTTTTGCCTCCGCCGACGCCGCGATTCAACAGTTCCCCGGCACGGCCTGCGCGCTGGAAGGCGACGCATCGGCCATTGCCGCGCTGCAGACCGCCTGCAGCGCCATCCAGGCCCGCTGTTTTGAGGTTCAAAGCAGCAATAAGCTGCTCTATCACGCGGCAGCCGTGTTTGCCACCAACTTTCTGCCGGTGATTCAAGCCGTGGCCGAGGACGCCTGGCTAGCCAGCGGTGTGCCGCAAGATCTGCTGCCCGGCCTGAGAACTTCGCTGCTGAGCAATGCGGTGGCGAACATCACCCGCCTGGGCCCGGCCGGGGCATTGACCGGACCGGCGGCACGCGGCGATGTGACTGCCATTGCCAAGCAGGCCGTGGCCGTCACGCAGTGGGACGCCCAGGCTGGTGCAGCCTACGAAGTCCTAAGCGCCCTGGCGCTGCGCATGGCAAAAGCCACCACCGATACCAGCGCCACCTCCGCCAGCACGAACTGAAGCGGCAGGTTCTCGGCAAAGTCCAACGGCTCGGTCAGCAATACATAGGCCGAGCCAAGCACCAGCAAGGCCATCAGGCGCAGGCTCCAGTGCTTGGGCGAAAAGCAGCGCTCGGATACGGTTGCCAGCAGCACATTGCCCAGCAGCCCGGACAGCAGACCCAGGCCGACACCCACCGCCACATCGCCCGGCCAGTGCGCGCCCACGGCGATGCGCGACAGGCCGGTGCCCGCTGCCAGCAACAGCATCCACCAGTGGCGTTTGCGCTGCGCCGGTGTCAGGGCCAGGTAAATGGCGCTGGCCACGGCAAAGGCAGTGGTGGTGTGACCCGAGGGCATGGAGACGTTGTGCAGCACCTCGCCGACGATGCGCATCTGGGCGTTGTCAATCTCGGCGGCCGGGCGCGGGCTGACCAGAAAGCCCTTGCCAAGGCGCGCAAACAAAATGGCAAAGGGTGCAGCACAAATCCAGGCCCACATCAGGCGCGGTGCACGCAAAAGCAGCGGCGCGGTCAGGCCCAGAACACCCCAACCATTGCCCAGCAGCGACAGTCCGGTCCAGACCGGTGCGGCAACCGGGAGGCACAGCTGGTTGAGAAACATGAACATGCCGGGCTCCCAGACATGCAGCCACAGCGGGGCAGACAGCGCCAGCAATAGCAGGGGCAGCAGCCACAGCCACAAGGGAAATATCTTGAAGGGAAGACTGCGCATATTATTTTGTGGAGGCTGCGGGCCTGAGCCGGGGCCGGGGATCGCCCGACCAGCCACTGCAGGAATAAAAGTCAAAGCTGGAAACCGCATAGCCGAAACGCAGCACCTCCAGGTGGTCCAGCTTGCTGCATTGGGCAAAACCGTGCGCGCCCAGCGGTGTCTCGTAAGGCAGTTGCGACCAGTCCACCAGCAGCGCGCTGCCGCCCACGGCCAACTTGCCGGCCCACAGGTCGAACTGGTCGAAGCGGTCCTCCAGCACATGTACCTTGAGGGGCCGCGCATACCAGCCGATGCGGCTGGCCAGGGTCCAGTTTTGCACCGCTACCGCAGCCAGCCCCTGCTGCGCGGCCAGCAGCTTGGCACGCGCACCGGCATCGTCCCATCCATGCAAATCGGCAAAGGGGTTGGGCGCATCGGTGGACTCGGCGCTGGCCGTCTTGCCCTCCAGAAACGGCATCCCGGCGCTGATCATGATGGCGGGCAGGGCCACGCAGGCCAGGGCCTGCAGCAGCATCAGTGCCCCTATCGCGAATCGTTTGCCCGCATACCAGCCGCGGGCCAGGCCGATACCGGCAAAAGGCGCCAGCGCCACCCAGGCCGGTGCCGTCCAATGCGGCAGGCTGGAGCCGCCCCCCGACAGATAAGCCAGCACGAGGAAGGGAATGGCGAAGAAGGCAAACAACACGCGTTCAGTACTGGCCACGCTGCGAACACCGGCCCAGCCCCATAGCAGCAGCGGACCAAAGGCCAGCAGCTGGACCAGCAAAAAACGCAGCAGATTCAGACCCTGCCAGCTGCTTCCCGCACCATGCTTGGCCTGGTAGAGAAAGGAAACCCAGTGGTTCTGTGCATTCCAGATCGCCACCGGGCTGACCAGGGCCAGCGCCAGCAAGACCGCCAGCCACAGGCCCGGTTTGCGCAACAGCGCCGAGCCATGCGCGCTCAGCAGGCACAGGGCGACGGCGGCCGCAGTGAAGATGGCGGTGTATTTGCTCAGGCCCGCCAGACCGAGCAGCAGGCCCAGCAACAGCCACTGCGAAAGGCGTTCGGCTTGCGCGCGCTCCATCAGCCGCAGGGTCTGCAGCATCAAGGCCACCGACCAGAACATCAGCAAGGTATCGGGCAACAGACCTACGCCCAAAATGTGCAGCAAGGGCGCCACTAGCAGCACGAGCACCGCCCAGAAACCGGCGCGCTGGGTCTGCATCGTGTCCGGCGCCTCCGCAATGCGCAGGGTTAATCGGTACACCATCAGCACGGTGCCCAACCACATCAGGCCCGGCAACAAGCGCAGCAGCGCGGTGGGCGCGCCCAAGCCCACCAGCGGCCACTGCGCCCAACCCACCAGCGGTGGATGGTCGAAGTAACTGAGTGCGGGGTGGGCAGCATAAAGCGCGTAATGGGCCTCGTCCACGGAGAGGCCCAAATTGGCGCCCAGCAGCGCATGCAGGGCAAACACCAGCGCCAGCAGCCAGCGCAGTCGCGGCGCAATGCGCATGTGCATAGTCGATTTATTCAGATCCAAAACAGGCAGTCCATCCATACAATGCCTGAAGTCTAAACCGCGTGTGTCAAGGCTTTGTGCACACGCCCAATTCCCGGAAATAAAACCATGCCCACTTATCACATTGAAATGCTCGAAGGCCGCACCATTGAGCAAAAGCGCAAACTGGTGCAGGAGATCACCCGCGTCACCGTCGAGGTGCTGGGCGGCTCGCCCGAGGCGGTGGACATCCTGATTACCGACGTGAAGCGCGAGAATTGGGCCACCGGCGGTAAGCTCTGGACCGAACCGCGAAGTTAATTCCACTGTCAAATCAACCCTGCACTTTGTCAGCCCGCCTTGCCGTGCCTTCAGCACTGTCTGCGGCAGGCTTTCGCGTTCAGGGCCGATGTGCCAATGGAATGGAGTCAAGCAGCCGAGAGTAAACTCAATCCATGTGTCAATTGTTAGGGATGAACAGTCGGCTGCCAGCCAGCCTGACCTTGAGCTTTACCGGGTTTTCGCAACGCGGAGGCTGCACCGACCACCATTCGGATGGCTGGGGCATCGCCTTCTTCGAGGCCGATGGGCAAACGCCCGGGCGCGCGGCGCGCCACTTTGTCGACAAGGAAAGTGCCGCCACCTCGCCGATCGCGCAGATGCTGCGCAGCTATCCGATCAAAAGCCACAATGTGGTGGCCCATGTGCGCAAGGCCACGGTGGGCGCGGTCACGCTGGAAAACTGCCACCCGTTTGTGCGCGAACTGTGGGGGCGCTACTGGTTCTTTGCCCACAACGGCGACCTCAAGGACTTCAATCCAGCCTTGCACGGCAGCTTCAAGCCGGTGGGAAGCACCGATAGCGAACTGGCGTTTTGCTGGCTGATGCAGGAGCTCAACAAGTCGCACGCCAATGTGCCCTCGGTGGAAGAGTTGACGCACACCCTGGCCGAACTGGCGCCCAAAGTCGCCAAGCATGGAACCTTCAATTTCCTGCTCAGCAATGGCCAGGCGCTGTGGGCCCATGCTTCCACCAAGCTGCATTACGTGCTGCGCGAATATCCGTTTCACGAGGTCCAACTCAAGGACGAGGACGTCAGCGTGGACCTGTCGATCCTGAACGGCCCGCAAGACCGGCTGGCGATTGTGGTGACCGAACCGCTCACCACCAACGAAGACTGGGTGGCTATGGCACCGGGCGAGCTACGGGCGTTTTGCGACGGTGCGCTGCTGGTTTAATGCCTTTACGGCCGCCGCCCTGCCCGGTAGACTCAAGCCCTACGCAATTTGATTGAGGCAATATGGCAATCGTTCGCAAATTTCAATTACCTCAAGACACGCAAACGGCGGCTGCTTCGGAGCCCGTGATGGGCGCCGGTACCGACTTCGACATTCCTGAAATCAACACCCATTTCATTGACAACCTGTTCCAAGATCCCGCCTTTTTGGACCGGTTTGATGCGTCCTACCAGCAGACGGCCCTGATGGGCATAGCGGCGCAAGAGCCGGACCATTCCACTGAAACGGCAGAGATCCAGAACTTGTTGGAAATCGAGTTTCCAACCCAACCGAAGAACTGACTGCTTTTCAAACCAGCTCGGCCAGCAACAGTTTCAACGCGGTTTCATAGTCATAGTCGGTAATCGCCGCCTCGACCTGATCGGCGCTTGGAACCAGGGCACGCAACAGCCCGGCATGGAAATCCCATAGTGCCGCCGCCTCGGCATCGTCTTGGGCCAACATCCCCCTGATGGCCTCCAGCACACTCTGGGCCATGTGGCGGTCGGCGTCGGTCAATCTGCGTGTGTCGGCGGATGGCATCAAATCAAGCAGACCCGGAGCGCTCTTGAGCCCGCCGATCAGATGCTCCAGTGCCTGGGCCGTATCTGCCATGGCCTGGTCAAACTCAGGCCCTTGGGTTCCCGTGCGCAAGCCCATTTCAAGCCGCCCGGCGTGCTCGGCCAAGAGCGTGGCGCCCAGATTGCCGGCGAGTCCCTTGAGGGTGTGGGCAATGCGTTCCGCTGTGCCAGAGTCCGCCTGCTCCAGCGCTTGCTCAAGACGCGGCATGGCGTCTTGCTGGGCCAGCACAAACTTGCGCAGCATGGAGGCGTAGAAGTCCGGATTGTGGGTGGTTCGCGCCAGGCCCAGCTCCACATCCAGACCATCCACCGCGCGCAAACCTTGCAGCACGGCATCGGCATCGCCAGTGACGACAACTGGCACGGCGGGCTGCACACTGGACGCAACGCCCATGCCGTCCCTGGGCTTAACCCAGGTCAGCAAGGCCTTCCACAAATCGTCCGGATGGATAGGCTTGGTCACCACCGCGTTCATGCCCGCCGCCATGCAGCGTTCACGGTCTTCCTTCATGGCATTGGCGGTCATCGCCACAATGGGGATTTGCTCGACAGCGTAGCGCTCGCGTATCCGCTGGGCTGCGGTACAGCCGTCCATCACAGGCATTTGCATGTCCATCAGCACCAGGTCATAGGGCAGGTTCTCGGAAAAACGGCGCTGCACCAGGTCCACGGCAATCTGCCCGTTGTCGGCCAAGTCCACGGCAAAACCGGCGTTGCCCAAAATTTCGCTGGCCACCTGCTGGTTGATTTCGTTGTCCTCCACCAGCAAGATGCGGGCGCCACGCAGCGCGGCCAGTTGGCCATGCAGGTCGATGGCGGGTTTGGGCAGCATGCCCTCGGTCGAGCCCACCCCCAGGCTGGCGGTGAACCAGAAGCTTGAACCCTGGCCCGGCACACTGTCCACCCCGATCTCACCACCCATGGCCAAGGACAGGCTTTTGCTGATGGCCAGTCCCAGTCCGGTGCCGCCGTACTTGCGGGTGGTGGAGCTATCGGCTTGCTCAAAACTCTTGAACAGGCGGCCGATTTGCTCCGCTGTCAGACCGATGCCGGTGTCGCTCACACTGAAGCGGAGCAGTACTTTCTGGTCCTGTCGTTGCTGGATGGTTATCGCCAGCCTGACCTCACCATGATCGGTGAATTTGACGGCATTGTTGGCCAGGTTGATCAGTATCTGACCGATGCGCAGCGGGTCGCCGATCAAAGTCCTGGGAATCTCCGGACTCAGCTTGCAAAGCAACTCCAGCCCCTTGTCTTCGACCTTTTCAGAAATCAGGGTGACAACATTGTTGATTACCTCCTCCATCTCAAACGGCACGGCCTCGATTTCCATCTTGCCGGATTCGATCTTGGAGAAGTCCAGAATGTCATTGATGATGCCCAGCAGGTGTTCACCGCTTTGCCTGATCTTGCTGAGGTAGTCGTGGATACGCGCCGGCAATTCGTTCTTCAATGCCAGGCCCGACAAACCGATGATGGCATTCATGGGCGTGCGGATTTCGTGGCTCATATTGGCCAGAAAGGCGGACTTGGCGGCACCCGCCTCTTCGGCCGCCTCCTTGGCGGTCTGCAGCGCCCGCGTGAATCTGCGTTGCGCGGCATTGTGGCGCGCCAACAGGCAGTAGCCACCAAACAGCAGAACGAACACCACCAGCCCCATGGCAATGCGTGTCCCGTGCTCGGTGGCATCGCGGCTGGGCTCCAACAGCACCAACTGCCAGGAGCCCTGCTCGCCGGGCCAATTGAGGGTGACGTTGGCAGCGTGGTAATTTTTCAGCTCCACGCCAACCAGTCCATAGGCACCAGCCTTGCGCTGCAGGGGTAACTGCAGCTGTCCAAACTGCGCAATAGCCGTATTTGCAGCCCGAGTCAGCGACAGCATCTGCATCACCTCCGACGGGCTGCGATTGCTGCTGAACACTACTCCACGCGGAGATACCAGCAAGGCGGTGCGGGGCAGGTAGTTGGCCAGCACCCGGTCCACATCGGTCAAACCGGTCTTCAGCTGGTACACGCCGATCACCTTGGAGCTGGTGTTGCGGTCCTCAAAAATGGGAGCGCTAAAGTGCAGGCTGCGTTCCGCTGTGCCCGGATCCAGCTCCGGATAGACCGCAGACACTCCCATCAAGGCCATGCGGACATAGTTTTTCTGGGACAGGTCGGCGCCCAGTCCACCCAGGCGACCCTTTTCATCCAGCGACGCCTGCGTCACGCCCTTGGCATCCAGAACCGAGGCCGCCTTGACGTTGAGTAAGTCAATCACGGTAGCGAAATCCGCCAGGGCCTTGAAGTCCCGCAGTGCTTGTGCGCTGGATAGCAGCCGCTTGGCATGGGCATCAAACACGCCGATCAGCGCCGCGCCGCTCATCACTACGCCCTTGTTGCTGACCGACTCCACCAGGGAAGCCATGGCCTGCGTTTCCAGACGCAGACGCTCCAGGCGTTGCGTGGACACGATCTGGTCTCGCGTGAACAGCACCAAGCCGCAAACGCACAGGGACAGCAGAAACGCGCTCAGGTGCTGCAAGCGGGGAGCGCGCCACATGCTAGCAGGCGCTCCGCTGGGCCAGGACGAAAGAGGACAAACAGGCAGACATGCGCAATGGTTTCGTATATTGGAGTAGTATGAATCCGTGTTCACACAAGCGCATTATTCGTCAATTCAGCCGAATTGAACATGCCTGCTCAGCTTGCCCCCAAAGCCGCCGATCTGGGGCCTGCGAGCAGTTCCTCAGGGACGCGCAGCCGCTTCCGCACTCACTGCAAGGCCCGCTCCAATGCGGCAATCATTTTGGGGCTTTGCGGTTCCACGTTGCTGGCAAAACTGCTGATCTGCTTGCCACTGCGGTCAATCAGGTATTTGTGAAAATTCCACTGTGGCGTGGCGCCGGTTGCATGGTCCAGCGCCGCATACAAGGCGTTCCTGCCCGATCCTGTGACGACGGACTTGGAGAACATCGGAAACTTCACGCCATAGGTGTTGACGCAAAAGTCCGCAATCTCTTTCGAAGACCCCGGCTCTTGTTTGCCGAAGTCATTGGAGGGGAAGCCCAGCACCACCAGTCCGCGCGCTGCGTATTCGGCATACAGCGACTCCAGGCCCTTGTACTGGCTGGTGAAGCCGCAATAGCTGGCGGTGTTGACAATCAGAACCGCCTTGCCGGCGTATTGGCACAGGTTCTGCGGGCTCTCATCTTGCAGGCGTGAGAACTGGTATTGCAGGATGGCAGGACACGAGCCCGGTGCGGCCGTCTGTGCCGCCCCTAAAGTGGGTGCGCCGGCAAGGGCCAGCAACACCCAGAAATAAGCCAGGCTCAAGGGACGTGCAAGAATGGACATAGGGAAACCTCTCTGTTGCATATTCCGCTAGTCTACCGAATGAGTGCACATCCCGCCAGCAACTCAGGGCCTGCAGCCGAACTGACCCTTCTTGACGTTCTCAAAATAGGTTAGACCATCCTGGCACATTTGCTTGCGTTCGGGCAACGGCGTTTTGGCCTTGGCCACACAGGTGTAGGCGCCGGTCTTGACATTGAACTTGCCGGACAGTTTCCAGGGCGCAACGCACAGCGTTGCCATTCCACCACCCATTGCCGGTTTAGCGGGAATGGCGGTCATCGGCAAGGCGGCGGTTCCGGTCACGGTGACGCTGGCAAACTTATCGCCGCCGCCGCAATTGGGATGCGACTCCACATTGCGCCCACCCATGCTGATGCTGTAGCTACCGGGCTTGTCATACACATGGGTGGTGACAGAAGGGGTGGGATGGCTGGCATCGCTGTAGCCGTCGGCCGACCTGCCGTCGCCATAAAACACGGCAAAGCCGCAGTAATTGCCGTTGACCACATCCACATTGGCGGTGACGGTGACCGGCTCGCCGACCTTGACGCTAGCGGGTGTGGCGCTCACACTGCCTATCAGTTGCGCGTGGGCTGTCACGCCAAAACCTGCGGCCAAAACAGCCGCTGAAATCCAGGAAATCAAACGCATAGGGAGTACTCCAAAGATGCGGCGCAGGTTATAAAAATTGGGAATGAAGCGCCGCAACCGGATTCTTGCACTAGCTCACAGACTTTTCAAGCGCCAACTCCAGCGCGTCAATGAACATGGCCGGCACATCAAAACCGGTCTGATCGGTGATTTCCTGAAAGCAGGTGGGGCTGGTGACGTTGATTTCGGTGAGGCTGTCGCCGATCACATCCAGGCCCACCAGCAGCAGGCCACGCGCCGCCAGGATCGGACCCAGGGCCTCTGCAATGGCCCGGTCCGTGTCGGTCAGCGGCTGGGCAACGCCCTTGCCACCGGCCGCCAGATTGCCGCGCACCTCGCCACCTTGCGGAATTCGGGCCAGGCAAAAGGGCACGGGTTTGCCGCCTATCACCAGCACGCGCTTGTCGCCGAACTCGATGGCGGGCAGGAACTTTTGCACCATGATGGTCTGCGTGCCAAAGGCGTTGAGCGTCTCGATGATCGCACCCAGGTTCAGGCCGTCGTCCTTGACGCGGAAAATGCCGGTGCCACCCATACCGTCCAGGGGTTTGAGGATGATGTCGCGGTGCTCGGCATGGAAGGCCCGCACCGCCAGCGGATCGCGCGTGACCAGGGTCGGGCCAATAAACTGCGGAAACTCCATGATGGCCAGCTTTTCCGGATGGTCGCGCAGGGCGCGCGGGCGATTGAAGACCCTGGCGCCCTCGCGCTCGGCCTGTTCCAGCAAATGCGTGGTGTAAAAAAATTCGCTGTCAAACGGCGGGTCCTTGCGCATGATGATGGCGTCAAAGCCATGCAGGGCTTGCGTGGCGGTAGCCGTCACCTCAAACCAGTTCTCGGCATGGCCGGTGAGACGGATGCTTTGCACCAGGGCCTGCACCACGCCGCCACGCTGCCAGACGATTTCTTGTGGCTCGCAGGCCGCCACGCTATAGCCGCGGCGCTGCGCCTCACGCATCATGGAAAAAGTGCTGTCCTTGTAAATCTTGAAGGACGCCAGCGGATCGGCAACGAAAAGAATGTTCATACGGCTCTTGAGAATTCAGGTGGTTTGGGGCTTACGGTAATGTTGCACAGCCAGCGCCAGCGCACCGGCCACCACGCCCCAAAAGGCCGAGCCTACACCTCCCAGGCTTAGCCCGCTGAGCGTCACCAAAAAAGTGACGATGGCGGCCTCGCGGTCCTGGTCCCGGTCCAGCGCCACACGCAGGCCACCGGCGATGCTGCCCAACAGCGCCAGACCGGCAATCGCCGCCACCAGCTCCTTGGGGAAGGCGGTCAACACGCCGATAATGGTGGCGCCAAACAGGCCCACCAGCACATACAGGCCGCCGCAGGACACGGCCGCCGTGTAGCGGCGCTTCGGGTCCAGATGCGCCTCTGGCCCCATGCAAATGGCGGCGGTGATGGCGCTCAGATTCAGCGAAAACGCGCCAAACGGCGCCAGCAGCAGCGTGCACAGTCCGGTGAGCGTGATGGTGGCCGAGATCGGGATACCGGCGTCGCCGCCGTTGGTGCGCTCGTCGCCGTAACCGGCCGCCCTGATCGCAGCAACACCGGGCAGGTTTTGCGAGGCCATGGTGACGATGAACAGCGGCAAGGCCAGGCTGACAAAGGCCGACAGCGAGAAGGCCGGGCTCACCCACACCGGCAGGGTCAGACCGTATTGAATCTCGGTCTTGAGAAAGCCATGGTTCAGCCCAACAAAGACAATCGCCACCAACAGCGTGAGCGGCACGGCGTAGCGCGGCAAAAAGCGCTTGCCCAGCAGATAGCTGAGCAGCATCAACAAGACCAAGGGCAAGGCGGTCTGCGCGGCAGCGAAGGCGCTCATGCCAAAGCGCGCCAGCACGCCGGCCAGCAGGGCCGAGGCGATTGCGCTGGGGATGCGGTCCATCAGGCGCTCAAACCAGCCGGTAGCACCGACCAGCACAATCAGCGCGGCGCACATCATGAAGGCACCCACGGCGTCATTCATGTGGAAACCACCGGCCGCACTGGCCAGCACCGCCGCACCGGGCGTGCTCCAGGCCACCATCACCGGCTTGCGCAGCCACAGACTGGGCACCAGGGTGCACAGGCCCATGCCCAGACCGATCGCCCACATCCAGGAGGCCATGATGTCGGGCGTGGCGCCAAAGGCAAGGGCAGCCTGAAAGACAATGGCAATCGAGCTGGTAAAGCCCACCAGCACGGCGACAAAACCGGCGCTGAAAGCCGAGACGCTCCAGTCCCTGAAAAACCGCATGCCGGGCTAACGCCTAAATTTCAATCTTGCTGCCCAACTCCACCACGGCATTGTTGGGCAGGTTCAGGAAGTCGGCGGCGGCGCTGGCATTGCGGTGCATTTGCGCAAACAGCTTTTCGCGCCAGGGCGCCATGCCCTCGCCAAGGGAAGGCACGACGGTGTCACGCGACAGAAAGTAGCTGGTGGTCATGGCGTTGAGGTCGCAACCGCGCGCCTTGATCTGCTGCAGCGCCTTGGGCACATCGGGATCGTTCTTGAAGCCGTAGTTGATCGTCACCTGCCAGCAGTCGTGGCCTAGCGCGTCGATTTCGATGCGCTTGTCCATGCCAACCCAGGGAATCTCGTGATTGCGCACCGTGACAAACAGGTTGTTTTTGTGCAGCACCTTGTTGTGCTTGAGGTTGTGCAGCATGGCATTGGGCACGGTGCCGGCTTCTGCCGTCAGGAACACGGCCGTGCCATCCACGCGCACCGGCGGGCTGACAAACACCGCCTCCAAAAAACTCGGTAGGTCAATGGCGTCGGCCATCAGCTTCTGGTTCATCAGGCGGCGGCCATCCTTCCAGGTTGCCATGATGGTGTACAGGCCCACCGCCATGGCCAAGGGAAACCAGCCGCCCTGGGCGATCTTGAGCGAGTTGGAGGCAAAGAACGCGGCGTCAATGACAAAGAACACACTGGTGGAGGCGATGCACAACCACAACGGATATTTCCAGCCGTAGCGCACGATAAAGAAGGTCATGACCGTGGTGATGATCATCACCAGACTCACCGAGATGCCATAGGCCGCGGCCAGCGCGTCCGAGGAACCGAACAGGGCAACCGCGGCCACCACGCCGAACATCAGGGCCCAGTTGACAGCCGGAATATAGATTTGCCCGGTGTCCTTGATGGAGGTGTGCAAGATCGTCAGGCGCGGCAAAAAGCCCAGTTGTATGGTCTGCTTGGTGGCGGAATACGCGCCGGTGATCAAGGCCTGAGAGGCGATCACAGTGGCCGCCGTTGCCAGCACCACCAGAGGGATCAGCGCCCATTCCGGCGTCATCAGAAAGAACGGATTGCTGGCAGCCTCGGGATGGGCCAGCACCAGAGCGCCCTGGCCAAAGTAGTTCAACACCAGAGAGGGCATGACCAGACCAAACCAGGCAATGCGTATCGGTTTCTTGCCAAAATGCCCCATGTCGGCATACAAGGCCTCGGCCCCGGTCAGGCACAGAAAGACGGCGCCCAGCGTGATAAAGGCCAGCGCATAGTGGTCGATCATGAAGCTGATCGCGTAGGTCGGCAATACCGCCAGCAGCACGCTCGGATTCTTGACCACCTGCACCAGGCCCATCAGGCCAATGCAGAAAAACCAGACCACCGTGATCGGGCCAAAGAATTTGCCAATGTCACCGGTACCGCGCCGCTGCACCAGAAACAGACAGGCCAGCACAAAAAGGGAAATCGGCACCACATAGGGTTTGGCGCCGGGCGTGATGATTTCCATACCCTCCACGGCGGAGAGAACCGAGATGGCGGGCGTGATCACGCCATCGCCAAAAAACAGCGCCACACCAAACACCCCCAGGATCACCAGGGTGCCACGCACCTTGGGCGTGTCGCGGGTGGAAAGCGAGGCCAGAGCCAGCAGGGCCATCAAACCGCCTTCGCCATTGTTGTCGGCGCGCATGATCAGCACCACATACTTCAGCGAAACAATGATGGTCAACGCCCAGAAGAACAGCGACAGCACGCCCAGCACATTGTGTTCCGTGATGGGCACGTGGCCACTAACAAAGACTTCCTTGAAGGCGTACAGCACGCTGGTGCCGATATCGCCATAAACCACACCAATGGCGCCCAGGGTGAGCGCTGCTAAAGACGATTTTGATGCTGACACAAGTGTTACCGGCCCATCAAGAGGCCGGTGTCCATTCCATTCGGGATCGCCATTTTGCGCCCGGTCAAGGAAAGCGCAAGCGCAGCATGTCCATATATTTGTTATGCAAAATCTATGTTGCGGCGCAGCAACTGGGCTTGTGCCGCCCCAGGCTAAGTGTTATGAGCGAACGTGGGGGCTAGTCATACCTCTCGGCCTCGGGATCGGTGGCTTCGAGTTCGTAGCTGGCCGCCAACATGGCCAGGCGCCCAATCACGCCATACATATAGAAGCGATTCGGCGCGCTGGCACCTGGGCGCACGCCGGGCTGGGGCAGGTGCATGCTTTGGTCAAAGGCCAAGGGCACAAAGCTGGAGCCCGGTGCGTTCAGGTCTTCGTCGATGCCGAGCTCGGCGTGGATGCGATAAAAGCCGCCCACCACATAGCGATCCATCATGTAAACCACCGGCTCGGCAACCGCGTCATTCATACGCTCCAGCGTCAGCACGCCCTCCTGAAGTATCAGTTCCTGCAGTCCCTGGAACGGGTTGCCCGCCACATCACGGGCCTTGCGGGCCATGGCCGCCACGTCCTTGCTGTCGCGCACAGACATCAGACCGGCACTACCGCCCAGGTTGTCGGCCTTAACCACCACAAACGGCCGCTCCTTGATGCCGTATTCCTTGTACTTCTTCTTGACCCTGGCCAAGAGCGTATCCACCCGCGCCTTGAGCGCCTCGATTCCATCGTCCGTTCCCAGGTCGATGCCGCCACAGCGGTCGAACAGGGGGTTGATTAGCCAGTGATCCACTCCTATGAGCTTGCCAAAGCGCTTGGTCACGTCTTCGTAGGTCTTGAAGTGGGTACTGCGTCTGCGCGTGCTCCAACTGGCGTGCAAAGGCGGCAGCAAATACTGCTCATTCAAGTCTTCCAGAATGCCGGGCACTCCAGCCACTAGGTCGTTATTGAGCAGGATGGTGCAAGGATCAAAATCTTTCACGCCCAGTCTGCCCTTGGTGCGTATCACCGGCTCTAGGGTGATGCTTTCGCCATCGGGCAGCTTGAGGGTGGTGGCCTTCTTCAGGTCCGGGCTAATGGAGCCAATGCGCACATTCAGTCCGGCCATGTGGAAGATGCGCCGCATCTGGGCCAGGTTGCTCAGATAAAAGGTGCTGCGCAGATTGTTTTCCGGGATGATCAACAGGTTGCGCGCCTCCGGGCAAATCTTCTCGATGGCGGCCATGGCGGCCTGCACGGCCAGCGGCAGCATGGCCGGCGTCAGGTTGTGCCAGCCACGTGGGAACAGGTCGGTGTCCACCGGCGCCAGCTTGAAGCCGGCATTGCGCACATCCACCGAGCAGTAAAACGGTGGTGTGTGCTCCATCCACTCCAGACGAAACCAGCGCTCTATCGCCGGCATGGAGTCCAGAACGCGCTGTTCCAGCTCATTGATGGGGCCGGTCAGGGCGGTAACAAGGTGCGGAACCATGCGGGACTTTCAAAATAAAGAATATGCAGCGCTGATAGATGGAGCCATAGGCGCCAGATTCAAGCGCCATTAGATTCAGGCAGGGACTACAGACGCACTTCGCCTTCGCCCAGCACCACATATTTCAACGAGGTGAGTCCTTCAATGCCCACAGGCCCGCGGGCATGGAACTTGTCGGTGCTGATGCCGATCTCGGCACCCAGACCATACTCAAAGCCATCGGCAAAACGGGTGCTGGTGTTGACCATCACGCTGGCCGAGTCCACCTCGCGCAGAAAGCGCTGGGCGTGCATGTGGTCGCGCGTCAGGATGGCGTCGGTGTGGTGGCTGGAGTAGCGGTTGATGTGCGCAATCGCCTCATCCAGACCGTCCACCACCTTGACGCTGATGACGGGCGCCAGGTATTCCTCAAACCAGTCTGCTTCAGTGGCATCCACCAGCTGCGCGCCGGGCACGGCCTGCAGAATGGCCCGGCTTTCAGGGCAGACGCGCATTTCCACGCCCTTGTCGGCATAGATCTTTCCGATCAGCGGCAGGAACTCGGCCGCCACGCCGCGCGCCACCAGCAGGCCCTCGGCGGCGTTGCAGGGGCTGTACTTGCTGGTCTTGGCGTTGTCGGCCACGCTGACTGCCATGCCGATGTCGCAGGGGTCGTCCACATACACATGGCAGTTGCCGTCCAGGTGCTTGATGACGGGCACCTTGGCGTCGCGGCTGATGCGCTCGATCAGGCCCTTGCCGCCGCGCGGGATGATCACGTCCACATACTGCGGCATGTTGATGAGCTGGCCCACCACCTCGCGGTCAGTGGTCTGTACCAGCTGCACGGCGTCCGCCGGCAGGCCGCTTTCTACCAGCGCCTGCTGCACCAGCCGGGCCAGCGCCTTGTTAGATTCAATCGCCTCCGAGCCGCCGCGCAAAATGCAGGCATTGCCGCTCTTGATCGACAGGCTGGCCGCCTCAATGGTCACGTTGGGGCGGCTCTCGAAAATCATGCCAAACACACCTATGGGCACGCGCATCTGGCCGACGCGTATGCCGCTGGGCTGCTGCTTCATACCGATAATCTCGCCGATCACATCGGCCATGGAAGCGAGCTGTTCGCAACCTTCGGCGCAGGTTTCCAGCACCTTCGGGCTGAGCTTGAGCCGGTCCACCATGGGCGCAGAAAGGCCGGCGGCCACGGCGCGCTCCAGGTCGCGGGCGTTGTCCACCTGCAGGGCCTGGGTGTTCTCGCGCAGCAAGGCGGCAAGACGGCGCAGGGCCTGGTTCTTCATCGCTGTGGATGCTGCAGCCATGATGCTGGAGGCGACCTTGGCCTGCTGGCCCAGGGCTCGGGTGGTCTCGGCAATATTCAGGGAGTTCATAAGCGCATTTTGGCAGATGGGCGTGTCAGCGGGTGGGACTCTGCAGACGTTCTTGGATGACACACCACATCGGGCTAGCTGCCATGACTCCACCCAAAACAACAATGCGTCACTTCAAGAACTTTGGGCAGGCCTGCGCCAGCGCAATCCTGGTAGCGCTGCTGTCAAGCACGGTGCATGCCGACACCAATCGCCAGGACTTCATGGCGGCGTTGCAAAAATGGCGGGCGGCAGGCATCCACGACTACAACTTCAGCTTGGACCAGAGCTGCTTGTGCCCCGGCGTGCAGCCGGTAAGCGTGACGGTTCAGAACGATGCCGTTCAGAGTGCGCGCAATCTGAAAGACGGCACGCCAGTCGCGGCGTCCGTTTTGGGCCGCTTACCCAGCCTGGACGGCATCTTGCAGAAAATTGAGGCGGCTTACGCCCAACCGGCCGAGCACATCACGCTGACCCTGAACCCGGAGTACGGTTACCCCGAGCGCGTCTTTATTGACTACAGCACCATGATCGCCGATGAAGAGTTGAGCTACCAGATCAGCAACTTCACACACTGAAGCGGGCGCGCTTGCTACCATGGTGCCCGGCCCACAGACCCAGGAGTACGCCGCATGATCCAGCTTTACCAGTTCGCTCCCACCTTCGGCCTGCCCAACGCCAGCCCGTTTTGCATGAAGCTGGAAACCTATTTGCGCATGGCGGGACTGCCCTATGCGCTGCCGCCTTTCACCATGAAGGGGCTGCAGGCGGCACCCAAGGGCAAGATGCCTTTTATCGTGGACGGTAAGCGCACCGTGGCAGACAGCAGCCTGATCATCGATTACCTGAAGGAAACGTATGGCGACCCGGTCGACAGCTGGATGAACGCCGAACAGCGTGCCACCGCCCTGGCCTGGCAGCGCCTGCTGGAGGAACACTTTTACTGGGTCGGCGTGTACACCCGCTGGATAGCGCCGCAGGGTTGGACGCTGACCCGGCCGGCATTTTTTAGCGCGCTCTCGGCGCCCCTGTCCTGGATTATTCCGCCGCTGGCGCGCCGCGGCATGGCCAAGGCACTGCACGGCCAGGGCATGGGGCGGCACAGCCGTGACGAAGTCATGGCCCTGGGCTGCCAGGACATCACGGCGTTGGCAAACTTTCTGGGCGACAAGGCCTTTATGCTGGGCGAGCAGCCCTGCTCGCTGGACGCCGTGGCCTATGCCTTTCTGGCCAATCTGTTGTGGGTGCCAGTGGAATCGGCGCTCAAGCAACACGCGCAAAAGTATCCGCAGCTGGAGCGCTACTGCCAGCGCATGAAAAGCCGCTACTACGCCTAACGGGGGCGCGGCTTGGGTGCAGGCTGGGCCGCACACAGGGCGCATAGCTGCAGCGCCAGCCGGTGCAGAGCCTGCCAGCCGCTGGCGGGCCAGTCGGGCTGCTTCAGGCCCTTGACAATGCCATCCACCAGATGCGCCGACTGCAACAGTTCGGCCAATGCCGCAGCAGACAGGCGCGGCAGCACACGCTCAAACAGTCGCTCCTTGTTGCCCCAGATGCGGTTCTCGCGCAACGCCATGGGCAGCGGACGGCCCTGAGCCATGGCGTCTTTCACGCGCTTCAGGGCGCGTATGTCTTCGGCCAGGGTGTAATGCACCAGCACCTCGGCCTCGCCCTCGGCCTGCAGGCCATCGAGCATGCGCTGTACGCGTTCGGGGTTTCCGGCCAGCACCGATTCGGATAGCTTGAAGACGTCGTAGCGCGCAACGTTGAGCACCGCGCTCTCGATCTGCTCGAAGCTCAACAAGCTGCCTTGCTCGGCCGGAAACAGCAGGGCCAGCTTCTGGATTTCCTGGTGCGCGGCCAGCAGGTTGCCTTCCACCCGGTCGGCGAAAAACTGCAGGCTGCGCTGGCCAGGCTCGCCCGCCTCCACCTTCAGGCCGAAAGCGCCCAGGCGCTGGGCAATCCATTGCGGCAGGGTGCTGCGCTCCACCGGCTGCACCTCCAACGTGATGCCAAAGCTCTCGAGCGCGGCGAACCAGGCGCCGGTCTTAGTGGCCTTGTCCAGACGCGGCAGCAGCACAATGGTCAGCACCTCTTCATTGCCCTGCGCCGCTGCGGCTAGTTGCTGCAGGGCGACGCTGCCGTCCTTGCCGGGCTTGCCGCTGGGGATGCGGATCTCGATGATCTGCTTGTCGGCAAACAGGCTCATGGAGCCACCGGCTGCCAACACCGCGCTCCAGTCAAAGTGGGCGCCGCTGACAGTGTGGGAAGAACGTTCGCCAAAACCCTGGCTGCGTGCGTGGGCGCGTAGGGTGTCCAGCGCTTCCTGTTGCAGCAAGGGCTCATCGCCATGCAGCGTGTACAGACTCTTGAGCCCGCGCTGCAGATGATTGGCCAGTTGGGCGGCAGAGATTTGCATGGCTTGCCTATGGCGCGGACACGCTGGCCGCGAGCTTGACCGCAGCCAGTCGGCGCATCAGCTGTTGCACACATTCGGACTGCATATCGCGGTACAACATGGCCTCCTCCGCGTCCTTGGACAGCACGGCGGTGGAGTTGAAACTCAGGCTGCGATGCTGTTCCAGAGTGGAAACAGGGATCAGCTCAACGCCCTTTGCCGTGCGCAGCTTGAACCGGAGCTTCAGGCGCAGGTCATATTCCACCACCTGCCCGGAGGCATTCACACCGACGGCCACTTTCTCACGGACCTCTTCCAGAATATCCAGAATCACGTCCGGCAACTGGCCCTGCGCATCCGGCGCCACCGGCCGCACAATGGGTCCCAAATAGCGCATCAGATCAACCGCCACGCCCTTGCCTTTTTCCGGCGTGACCGCAATAGTGGCAAAGGGCAGATCCTGGCTGCTGCGCAGCTTGAAGCCGCAGCCTGCCAGCACCGTGGTGATCAACAGGGCCAGGGCAAGACTTCGCGGCAGGCTCATGCGTTAAACCACCACATTGACCAGACGCCCCGGCACCACCACCACTTTTTTGGGCTTGGCACCGGCGGCATGGCTGATGAAGATGGGGCTGGCCAGCGCGACAGCTTCAATCGCGGCCTTGTCGGCAGTTGCCGCCACGACGATGGAGCCGCGCAGCTTGCCGTTGATCTGCAGCACCAGCTCGATCTCGTCCTGCACCAGCGCTGTCGGGTCCACCTGCGGCCAGGGCGCATCCAGCAGGTCACCGAGCTGAGTGGCATAACCCAGCTCGGACCAAAGGGTGTGTGCCAGGTGCGGCGTGGCCGGGTACAGGCAGCGCAGCAGAATGCCAAAGCCTTCGATCAGCGCGACCTGCAGGCCGGCACTGTCCTGCGCCGTGGAGTCGAGCGGCGACGGGCCGCCCCTAGCCGCGAGCGCCCCCTCGGGGGGCAGCGAGGACACGCCAGTGCCGAGCGTGGGGGCATAATTTTCCAGGGCGTTGATCATCTTCATGGCGCCCGAGACCACGGTGTTGTACTGCATGCGCTGGTAGTCGTAATCCACCTGCTTGAGCACGGTGTGCATTTCCAGGCGCAGCGCCTTGGCTTCCTTGCCAAACTCCACCGCCTGCAGGCTGTCGGCCCTGGCGACGCTGGATTCGGTGCCGGAAAAGTCCATGCTGGAGAGCTTAAATCCAAAATTCCAGACCCGGCGCAGGAATCGGTAGCTGCCCTCCACCGCCGCGTCGTTCCACTCCAGCGTGGCCTCGGGCGGGGCGGTAAACATGGTGTAGAGGCGCGCGGTATCGGCGCCGTATTTCTCGATCAGGTCTTGCGGGTCGACGCCGTTGTTCTTGGACTTGGACATGGTGCCCACGCCCTCGTAGTCGATTGCCGTGCCGATAGGCAGATCGCCGACCGCCTTGATGAGGCGCGCACCGGTAACTTTGCCGGTCTCGTCCATCACGTTTTCCACATCGGCCGGCCAGAAGTATTCCTTGCCGCCCTTGTCGGTACGGCGCGAATAGATGTGATTGAGCACCATGCCCTGCGTCAGCAGCTTGGTAAAGGGCTCGTCAATCTGCACCAGACCCATGTCGCGCATCACCTTGGTCCAGAAGCGTGCGTACAGCAGGTGCAGGATGGCGTGTTCAATGCCGCCTATGTACTGGTCCATACCGCTGCCACCGACAGTTTGGTTCTGGTCGCGCATCCAATAGGCCGTGCCCTCGCCCACCATTTGCTCGCTGTTCTTGGGATCGCAGTAGCGCATGTAATACCAGGAACTGTCGACAAAGGTGTCCATGGTGTCGGTCTCGCGCCGCGCCGCCTTGCCGCAGACCGGACACACCACACCGGCGTGAAAGCCTTCGTGCTTGTGCAGCGGGTTGCCCGAGCCATCGGGCACGCAGTCCTGCGGCAGCACCACCGGCAGGTCTTTTTCAGGAACCGGCACCGCTCCATGCTCTTCGCAATGGATGATGGGAATCGGCGTGCCCCAATAGCGCTGGCGGCTCACACCCCAGTCGCGCAGGCGCCAGGTGGTCTTCTTCTCGCCCAGGCCGTGGGCATGCAGGGCATGGGCCACCGCGTCCACCGCCTCCTTGCAGGACATGCCGCTGTAGACGTCGGAATTGACCGTCACGCCGCGCTGCTTGTCGCCATACCAGTCCTGCCAGTGATCGTGGTCGTAAACCAGGCCGTCGATATGCACCACGTCGTGAATGGCAATGCCGTATTTCTTGGCAAAGGCAAAGTCGCGCTCGTCGTGCGCCGGCACGCCCATCACGGCGCCATCGCCATAACCCATCAGCACGTAGTTGCCGACCCAGACGTCGACCAGACGGTGCGACAGCGGATGCAGCACCTGCAGGCCGGTGTTCATGCCCAGCTTTTCCTTGACCGCGAGTTCGGCCTCGGTGGTACCACCGGCCTTGCACTCTTCAATAAAAGCGGCCAGTTTTGGGTTCGTCAGTGCTGCATGGGCGGCCAGCGGATGCTCGGGCGCCACGGCGCAAAAGGTCACGCCCATGATGGTGTCGGCGCGGGTGGTGAACACATACATGCGGCCATCGCCGATTGCGGTGCCGTCGGCGCCGGGGATGCTGTGGGTAAAGGCAAAACGCACGCCCTCGCTCTTGCCGATCCAGTTTTCCTGCATCAGGCGCACGCGGTCCGGCCAGCCCTTGAGCGTGGCCTTGTCATTGCCCATCTGCACATGGTCCAGCAGTTCCTGCGCGTAGTCGGTGATCTTGAGGTAGTAGCCGGGGATCTCGCGCTTTTCCACGGTGGCGCCGGTGCGCCAGCCCTTGCCGTCAATCACCTGCTCATTGGCCAGCACGGTCATGTCCACCGGATCCCAGTTGACGACCTGGGTCTTGCGATAGGCAATGCCTTTTTCCAGCATCTTCAGGAACAGCCACTGGTTCCATTGGTAATAGCTTGGCTCGCAAGTGGCCACCTCACGGCTCCAGTCGACCGCCAGACCCATGGCCTGCATCTGCGTCTTCATGTAGGCGATGTTCTCGAAGGTCCACTGCGCGGGCGGTACCTTGTTCTTGAGCGCTGCATTCTCGGCCGGCAGGCCAAAGGCGTCCCAGCCCATGGGCATCAGCACGTTGTGGCCATTCATGCGCAGGTAGCGCGCCAGCATGTCGTTGATGGTGTAGTTGCGCACATGGCCCATGTGCAGCTTACCGCTGGGGTAAGGCAACATGGAACAGGCGTAAAACTTCTTGCGCGGTTGGCCGTTGGCGTCGAGCGCGTTTTCAACCACCTGGTAGGCGTTGCGGCCGTTCCACAAAGGCTGGGCCCAATGGGCTTGCGCCGCTTTTTCAACGGAAAGGTGCTGGTATTTGTCTTGCATGGAATATGGTGCGGCGGCGTGACCGCTGGATAGGAGCTTGCGCTGATTTTAGGCGCTGTGGAATGTTGCCCACTGCGTTTGGCTCTGTGCGGCCCTAGGGCTTGGCGGGCGCTACGCTGGGCGGCGCGTCGGCAACAAAGCCGATGTGGCTTAAACCCGCCTTTTGCGCCACGCCCATGGCCTCGACCACCCGGCCATAGGGCACGCTGGTGTCGGCACGCAGGCGCACTTCGGCATCGGCGTTGGCCTTGGCAGTCTTGGCCAAAATTTGGTACAGCGCCTCGGGGCTTTGCAGCACATCTTCCACATACACGGCACCGGTGTGGTCAATGGTGAGCTCTACAAATTGGGGCGCGCTCGACGCGCTGGTTCCTGCCGCGTGGGGCAGGTCCACCTGCACCGAACTCACCAACAGCGGTGCCGCGATCATGAAAATCACCAGCAGCACCAGCATCACGTCGATCAGCGGCGTCATGTTGATGTCGCTCATCGGTTTGCTTTCCTGGCTTCGCTCTAAACGGCCGAAAGAGGCCATGCTAGGTCCCAGTTGTCATGGCGTGTGCGTCAGCAGCAGCTCACGCAGGTCTCGGGCAAAGCCTTCCAGATCCGCCTCGATGCGGCCAATCAAGCGACCCAGAACGTTGTAGCCCAGCACGGCGGGAATCGCCACGGCCAGACCGGCGGCGGTCATGATCAGCGACTGGCCAACCGGGCCGGAGATTTTTTCGATGCTGACCTGACCGGCACCGGCGATGCCCAAGAGCGCGTGGTAAATGCCCCAGACCGTGCCCAGCAAACCGACAAAGGGTGCAGTGGCGCCGACGGTGGCCAGCAGCACCTGACCGGCCTGCAGCTTGCGCAAAACCGCGTGTAGCGCATCGCGCAAGACCCGGGTCAGTTGCTGGGAGCGATCGCCCGCAGCGGCCAAATTGCCCGAGGGCTGGTACAGCACCGCCTCAACCAGGGGCAGCAGCAGCTGGTCCCGGTCCATGGCGCGCACCACGGTCAGACCGTCTTCAAAGCTCGCCGCTTGCCAGAAGGCCTGCGTGCTGCGACCGACGTCGCGAACGGCGCGCCGCAACATCCCGCTCTTCCACAGCAACACCACCCAGCTCGCAATCGACATGGCCAGCAGCAGGATGGCGACAGTGCCGCTGATGGCGTCGCGCTGCTGAAAAAAAGCCATCAGGTTCACTGCAAGCCGAGCACGTCAAACATGTTGAACAGGCCCGCCTTCTTGCCCTCCAGAAAGCGCACGGCACGCAGACTGCCCTGGGCGTAGGTGGAGCGGCTGGAGGATTTGTGGCTGATCTCGATGCGCTCGCCAATGCCGGCAAACAGCACCGTGTGATCGCCCACAATATCGCCGCCGCGTATGGTGGCAAAGCCGATGGAGGACGGGTCGCGCTCACCGGTAACGCCTTCGCGGGCATAGACCGCGCAGTCCTTGAGGTCGCGGCCCAGGGCGTCGGCAATCACCTCACCCATCTTGAGCGCAGTGCCCGAGGGCGCATCCACCTTATGGCGGTGATGCGCCTCGATGATTTCAATGTCGTAGCCGGTGGACAGTGCCTTGGCCGCCATCTCCAATAGCTTAAGTGTCACGTTGACGCCCACACTCATATTGGGCGCCATCATGATCGCGATGTCTTTGGACGCGGCGTCTATCTCGGCCTTTTGCGCCTCGGTAAAACCTGTCGTGCCAATCACCATGGCGATGCCAAGTTCGCGGCAGACCTTGATGTGCGCCAACGTCCCTTCGGGACGGGTGAAGTCGATCAGCACCTGGCTATTTGCCAGACCAGCACGCAGATCGGCGCTGATCAGCACGCCGGTGGGCTGGCCCGCACCCGCGTCCTGGCCGATGGCCGTACTGCTGGCCAGGTCCAGTGCGCCGCTCAGGCTGCAATCATCGGCTGCGCGGATGGCGTCAATCAGCATCTGGCCCATACGGCCGGAAGCACCGGCTACTGCGATTCTGTGGGTCATAGTCAGGTAGTATTAAAAACGAACGCGCGCTTATTGGGACTCGAGCGGCGGATAGTCGGCGGGCACCCTGACTGCCGGTGTGGCCAGCGCTGCCGGTTTGGCGGGCGGCGGGAATTGCTCCAGCTTCTCGGCCGACGCTTCCATGGCCGGCATTTTTTCCATCTTCGGCTTGGACTTGAGCGTGGCGACAAACTCGGCCTCGCTGGGCAGCTCATCGGCCTCAAAGCGGTCCACAATATCGCCCTTGAAAAACACCGTCACATGGCGCGACTGAGACTGGGTGCCTTGTCGTGACAGGGTAAAGACAAAGTCCCAGCGGTCGGCATGAAACAGGCTGGTCAGCAGGGGCGTGCCCAAAATGTCCTTGACCATGGCGCGCTGCATGCCGGGCTTGAGGGCCGCCAGCTGTTCACGCGTCACCACATTGCCTTGCACCCGGTCAAAGTGGTAGGGCGACAGGGTGTCGATCCAGCTTTTGGATTCCGGCGCCGTGCTACACGCGCTCAAACCACCCATCAGCAGAGCCAATGGAAACAGAAGAGGCAATCGGATAGATTCAAGCATGGGTATGTGGCTGGGCGATATGATAGTTCCATTGTAGCCTTGGGCCCTGGCCAGGCGCCCTGGAACATACGCTGGGTTGTACCGGCAACTACGACACCATGACCAACATCGACGAACTCAAAAATACCGGACTCAAGGCGACCATACCGCGCCTAAAAATTCTGGAAGTATTCCAGCGCGGCAAGGTCCGGCACATGACGGCGGAAGATGTATTTCGCATCCTGCTGGAAGAGCGCTCGGACGTGGGCCTGGCCACGGTATACCGCGTGCTGACCCAGTTTGAGCAGGCCGGCATCCTGATTCGCAGCCATTTCGAGAGCGGAAAGTCGGTCTACGAACTCGACGATGGCAAGCACCACGACCATCTGGTGTGTCTGGATTGCGGACGGGTCGAAGAGTTCTACGACCCCGAAATCGAGAAGCGCCAGCATGCGGTGGCCAAGGCCAAGGGCTTCACCATTTCAGACCATGCCCTGAGCCTGTACGCCACCTGCAACCGCGAGCTATGCCCGCATAAAGCAAGCTAGTCCCCTTGCGCCATGGCCTTGCGGTGGCGCTCTACGAATTCCTGGTAGGTGTCGATGCCGCGCAGCTGCAGAATCGTGTTGCGCACGGCGGCTTCCACCAGCACGGCGATGTTGCGACCGGCCACCACCTGAATCACCACCTTGCGCACCGGCACACCCAGCACGTCTTGCGTGAGCGGTTCGTAGGGAATGCGCTCGTATTCGCGCTCCAGCGTCTCGCGCCGCACCAGATGCACGATCAACTTGAGGCGCATCTTGCGGCGCACCGCGGTCTCGCCAAAGATGGCGCGAATATCCAAAAGACCAATGCCGCGCACTTCCAACAGGTTTTGCAAGAGCTCGGGGCAGCGGCCCTCGATGGTGGTCTGGTTGATGCGGAACAGGTCCACGGCGTCATCCGCCACTAGGCCATTGCCGCGTGAAATCAGCTCCAGTCCCAGCTCGCTCTTACCCAGGCCGGACTCGCCCGTAATCAGCACGCCCAGACCCAGAATGTCGATAAACACGCCGTGCATGGAGGTGCGGTCGGCAAAGTGTTTGGACAAATAGGCCCGCAGCACGTCGATGACAAAGGCCGAGGACTCATGGGTGGCGAACATCGGAATCTGTGCGCGTTCACACATCGACAACAGGGCCTGCGGCGCCTGTTGCCCATCGGCCAACACCAGCACCGGTGGCTCCAGCGTGACGATGCGGGAGATGCGCCGGGCGCAGTCTTCGGGCGGGGCATTGGTGATGTAGGCCACCTCGCGTTCGCCCAGAATCTGCACCCGGTAGGGGTGGATGTAATTCAGGTAGCCCACCAGATCGGCGCCGGAGCGGGCCGCACGCACCGCCACCTCGTCAAAGCGGCGCTCGGAGGCGCCAAGACCGGCCACCCATTCCCAGCGCAGCGTTCCGCGGAACTCCTCAAACAGGACGTCGGCACTGACTACGGTCGGTTTCACTGTGCTTCAGCGAAGGTAAGAACTCAGGCTACGCGTGCTGAGTGCCAACCGGCAATCAAGCCATGCAAAGCCAGGGAGTCCGAACAGTCAGCCATCTGGTCGCGCAAGGCCGCGTCGCTCAGCAACTCGGCAATCTCCGACAGTATTTCCAGGTGCTTTTGAGTCGCCGCCTCGGGCACCAGCAAAAAGATCAGCAGCTTGACGGCCTGGTCGTCCGGCGCATCAAAGCCAATCGGCTGCGCCAACTGGAACACCGCGGCCAACGGTGCCTTGAGGCCCTTGATGCGGCCGTGCGGGATGGCAACGCCGTGGCCCAGCCCGGTGGAGCCCAGGCGTTCACGGGAAAACAGGCTGTCGGTCACCAGGGCACGGCTGAGCCCGTGCTGATTCTCGAAAAGCATGCCGGCCTCTTCGAAAGCTCGTTTCTTGCTGGTGACTTCCACTTGGGCGCAGACTTGCGCGCTGGGCAGGATGCGGGAGAGTTGATTCATGATGGGTGGGCCGATTATGCACACAAAAAAACCGCCCTGTGTAGGGCGGTTTTCCGTGATGGGATAAGTCGATTACATCAGGCGCTTGGGCGCCTCGTGGTGGTGGTTTTGCACCCGGTCCTTGTGGCGCACCACCTGCCGGTCCAGCTTGTCCACCAATTCATCCACCGCGGCGTACAAATCCTGGTGCGAACTTTCGGCAAACATGTCGCTGCCCTTGACGTGGATATTGCACTCCGCTCGTTGGCGCCGCTCTTTTTCCTTTTGCTTCTCCACCGTCAGCAGAACCTTGACGTCCACAAGCTGGTCAAAGTGCCGCGTGATGCGATCCAGTTTGGTCGTCACGTAGCTGCGCAGGGCCGGGGTTACTTCCAAGTGATGACCGCTGATCGTCAGGTTCATACATAGCCTCCAATTGCTATCAAGGTTGAAAAAGCGCCTGCAAAACGTTCCACACATCAGGCATGGCGCAAGGGGGAAAAGGTTTTTTCATGCTAGATCGTTTAATTCACTATGCGCCCGAACATGGCGCATTGCAACGACAATTTCTGATGCGCCGCAACATCCTGGGGGCATTGTCGGCCGTTCTTCCACGACATGCCTTCTAATCCAGACCATCGCCCCCACAACCAAGCCCATGGTCACGTCCATTAAAAATCCCCTATCACTTGCCCTGGGCCACCAGGGCGCGCGCGGCGCCAGCTACCTACTGGCGATCCTGCTGTGCCTAGCCATTCTGGTTTACGGCCTGCTGCCCGGTCTGCTGGCCCTATGTCTGGGCTTCCTGCTCGCATCCAGCCTGGTCGGCAGGCAGCGCCTGCGCGGGCCGCATCTGAGCCCGTTCTGGGCCGCGACCCTGGTGATCATGCTGCCCATTCTGGCCCTGATCGCCCTGTTTGCCAACGCCCGCGGCGTGGCGTTTGGCGCTGTGGCGCAATACCAGGCGCTGTTGCACCATCTGGCGGGCACGGTGCTGGAGATACGGCAAAAGTTGCCGCCCGACCTGGCCAGCCATCTGCCCGATGAACTACTGGCGGCCCAAAGCTGGCTGGTGGACTACCTGCAGTCCCAGGCCCATGCACTGACCGGCTTTGGCACGGCGGGATTGCGCGGCGGATTGCTGGTGTATGTGGGCCTGGTGGTGGGCGCGCTGATGGTAGGCAGCCAGGCGCCGCTAGCCAAAGGCCCCTTACGCAGCGCACTGCGCCAGCGCGGCACCGACTTCATGACGGCGTTTCGCCAGATCGTGGTGGCCCAGTTCTGGATTGCCGCCTTCAACGCCACTTGCACCGCAGCCTTTTTATGGCTCGCCTTGCCGTGGGCAGGGGTCAGCATTCCCTACTCTGCCACCCTGGTGGGTCTGACCTTTGTGGCAAGCCTGGTGCCCATCGTCGGCAACCTGGTGTGCAACAGCGTGCTGACCATTGCCGGGGTCTCGGTGTCGCCCACCGTGGGTCTGGCCTGCCTGCTGTTTCTGGTGGCGGTGCACAAGTTTGAATACTTCATCAATGCCAAGGTGGTGGGCAAAAGCACCCACACTGCAGCCTGGGAACTGCTGAGCGTGATGTTTATCGGCGAGGCCATTTTTGGCGTCGCCGGTCTGGTGGCCGCACCGCTGTACTACGCCTATGCCAAGCGCGAGCTGCTGGATGCCGGGCTCATTTAGCACCGTCGTAACGGCGCCCGGTCAGTCGTTCAAAGCCAGAGCGCGCACCAGCTCGGTGATGATGCGCCGCGCATAGACGCTGGCCACATCGCGCACAAAAAGCGGAAAGTCGACATGGGCGGCAGCGTCGGCACGGTCCGAGATGCTGCGCACCGCCGCAAAGGCCAGGCCGTAATCGTGGCAGACCTGGGCCACTGCGGCACCCTCCATCTCCACCGCCAGGGGCTGGTGGCCATGGCTTTGCAAGGCCTCCACAATGCCGCGGGTCTCGTCCAGGCCATTGACAAAGCGGTCGCCGCTGGCAATCAGACCCTGGTGAATCTGGGGCGTGCGCCCGGCGTGTTGCAGGCCCTGCAGCCCGACCGCGCAGGCAGCCAGCAGGGCACGCTCCAGCGCCGCATCGGCGGCAAAAGCGGTCTGGCCCGTCAACGGTATCTGGTAGCGCGGAAACAGGGGCGAGGCATCCATGTCGTGCTGCACATAGGCGCTGCCCACCACCACATCACCTACCTGCACGTTGCTGCCCACACCACCGGCCACGCCGGTAAACACAATGGCGCCGGCGTCAAAGCGCTCGATCAGGGCCACGCTGGTGGTGGCTGCCGCCACCTTGCCAATGCGCGAAAGCGCCAGCACCACGTGCAAGCCGCCGAGCCGACCCTGCCAGAATTCGCGCCCCGCATGGCGCACGCGCTGTCCGTCCTGCAACTGCTCCACCAAGCCGTCCTGCTCCTCGGCCAGCGCGCTCAGAATGGCTAAGGGCCGGCCACTAGGTCGGTGGGCCGCAAACATTACTTATCTCGCAGCTCGCGGCGCAGCACCTTGCCAACCGGAGTCTTGGGCAACTCGTCGCGGAATTCCACGACCCGGGGCTGTTTGTAGCCGGTGAGGTTTTCGCGGCAGTAGGCGCGCACGTCGGCCTCGCTCAGGGCCGGGTCCTTGCGCACCACCACCAGCTTGACGGCCTCGCCCGACTTGGCATCGTTCACGCCGACGCAGGCGCACTCCGACACGCCGGGCATCTGGCCGACAACGTCTTCGAGCTCGCTGGGAAAGACATTGAAGCCGCTGACCAGAATCATGTCCTTTTTGCGGTCCACGATTTTGAAATAACCGCGCGCATCGACCACGCCGATATCGCCGGTCTTGAAGAAGCCGTCGGCGGTCATGGCCTTGGCGGTTTCATCCGGGCGCTGCCAATAGCCCGCCATCACCTGGGGACCCTTGATGGCGATCTCGCCGGGCTGGCCGGTGGCCACCTCCCGCCCCTGGTCATCGAGCAGCTTGAATTCGGTATTGGGCAGCGGCAATCCGATACTGGCTGTGTATTCGGTCCCGGTGACCGGGTTGCAACTGGCCGAGGGCGAGGTCTCGCTCAGGCCATAACCCTCACAAATCGGGCAGCCGGTTTTTTCAAACCAGTGCTGTGCCACGGCGCTCTGCACCGCAGTGCCACCGCCCAGGGACACCTTGAGCTGGCTCCAGTCGACGCTCTCAAAATCGGGGTGATTGAGCAGCGCGTTAAACAGGGTGTTGACGGCCGGCAAGATATGGATGCTGTGCTTGGACAGCTCCTTGAGCACCGCCGCAATATCGCGCGGATTGGGGATCAGCACCAGCTTGCCACCCAGACGCAGCGACAGCATCATGCCGATGGTGAAGGCGAAGATATGGTACAGCGGCAGGGCGCAGACACTGACAGGCTGAACGTCCGCTGGTAGCTGGCCCATGACCGGCGCATTCCACGCCTCGGACTGCAGCACATTGGCGATCAAGTTGCGGTGCAACAGCACCGCGCCCTTGGAGACGCCGGTGGTACCACCGGTGTATTGCAGCACCGCCACATCATTCGGTTTGCTCGCCACCCTGGTAAAGGGCAGCTTGGCACCGCGCGCCAGCGCCTGATTAAAACGCACGGCAGCGGGCAGCTCAAAGGGCGGCACCAGCTTCTTGACGTTGCGCACCACATAGTTCACCAGCACGCTCTTGATGAGTCCCAACTGATCGCCCATGGCGCACAACACCACGTGCTTGACCGCCGTGGCGGCCAGGCATTTCTCCAGGGTGGCGGCAAAGTTCTCGATGATGACAATGGCACGGGCGCCGCTGTCCTTGAGCTGATGCTCCAGCTCGCGCGGGGTGTAGAGCGGGTTGACGTTCACCACGACCAGGCCGGCACGCAGGATGCCCGCCACTGCCACCGGGTACTGCGGCACATTGGGCATCATGATGGCAACGCGGTCGCCCCGCACCAGACCTAGACTCTGCAGGTAGGCGGCAAAGGCCTGACTCAGGCTATCGGTTTGCGCGTAACTGACGTCTTGGCCCATAAAGCTATAGGCCACAGCACTCGCGTTTTTGCGGAAGCTGGTCTCCATCAAATCCACCAGCGAGCCGTAAACGTCCACGTCTATTTCGGCGGGAACGCCTGCGGGATAACTTTCAAGCCAAATGCGCTGTGTCATGTTTTTGTATGGCACGGGTGGAACCGAGTAGCCAAGTGCAGTCTCTCAGCTACGCGCAGTCAGGCCTTGAGCACGGTCAGCACTTCGTCCAACATCTTCTTGGCATCGCCAAACAGCATGCGGTTGTTCTCCTTGTAGAACAGCGGATTGTCCACACCGGCATAGCCCGAGGCCATGCTGCGCTTCATCACGATCGAGGTCTTGGCCTTCCAGACCTCCAGCACCGGCATGCCGGCAATCGGGCTGGTGGGGTCGTCCTGCGCTGCCGGATTGACGATGTCGTTGGCGCCGATCACGATGGCCACGTCGGTCGCGGGAAAGTCGTCGTTCAACTCGTCCATTTCAAACACGATGTCGTAGGGCACCCGGGCCTCGGCCAGCAGCACGTTCATGTGGCCTGGCATGCGCCCCGCCACCGGGTGGATGCCAAAGCGCACGTTCACGCCTTTTTCGCGCAGCACCTTGGTGATTTCGAACACCGTGTGCTGGGCCTGCGCCACCGCCATGCCGTAGCCCGGAACGATGATCACGCTCTTGGCCTCACGCAGCAGCTCTGCAGCTTCCGTGGCATTCACAGGCACCACTTCGCCGACCGGCTCGGCCGTGCCACCGGCCGGCTTGGGTGCCGCGCTGGCGGTGCCGAAACCACCCGCAATCACGCTGATAAAGCTGCGGTTCATGGCATTGCACATGATGTAAGACAGGATGGCACCGCTGGAGCCCACCAGCGCACCGATCACGATCAGCAGGTCGTTGGACAGCATGAAGCCAGTGGCCGCAGCGGCCCAGCCGGAGTAGCTGTTGAGCATGGACACCACCACCGGCATGTCGGCGCCACCAATGGCCATCACCATGTGCACGCCAAACAGCAAGGCGATCACGGTCATCACAAGTACCGGTGTCATGGCGTCGGCAATGCTGTGCGATTCCATGAACACGCCACCAAAATAAATCACCACCAGCAGGCCTGCCAGGTTCATCCAGTGACGTCCCGGCAGCAACATCGGATTGCCACCTATGCGGCCCGACAGCTTGCCAAAGGCGATGATGGAGCCAGAGAAGGTCATCGCGCCGATCAGGATGCCGATGTAGATTTCCATCTCATGAATGGACTTGGCCGAACCGGTAAATTCCTTGGCGGCTTCCGGGTCGATGAAGGTGGCAAAACCGACCAACATCGCGGCCAGGCCGACCATGCTGTGCATCAGCGCCACCAGTTCGGGCATCTGCGTCATTTGCACGGTGCGTGCCGCATACAGTCCGACGGCCCCACCGACCAGCATGGCGCCTATGATCCAGGGAATACCGGCGGCGCCGACCTGCGGCCCAAATACGGTGGCGAGCACCGCAATAGTCATGCCTATCATGCCGAACAGGTTGCCGCGGCGTGAGGACTCCTGGTTGGACAGGCCGCCCAGGCTGAGGATAAAGAGAATGGTAGCTCCGATATAGGAGACGGTGGCCAGGCTTGCAGACATCAGTCGTCTCCTTTATTTACGGAACATGGCCAGCATGCGCTGGGTCACGGCGAAACCGCCGAACATATTGATGGAGGTGAGCACAATGCCCGCCACCGCCAGCCAGCGAATCCAGTCATCCGGCCGGCCCGCCGCGCCCACAACCAGGGGCGGCGCGATCTGCACCAAGGCGCCGATGGCAATAATGCTGCTGATGGCATTGGTCACGCTCATCAACGGCGTGTGCAGCGCAGGCTTGACGTTCCACACCACCATATAGCCCACGAAGCAGGCCAGCACAAACACCGTAAAGTGCGCCAGGAAGGCCTGCGGCGCATTGGCGCCGACAAACCAGAACAGCAAGGCTGCCACACCAAACATCACCGCCAGTTTGTTGCCCGCCATGGGCTCGCTGGGTGCGCCGTGACCATGCGCTTTTTTCGCTGCGGGTGCCGCCGCCGGTTTCGCCGCAGGCGCTGCCGCCGCCACCTTGGGCGCCGGTGCGGGCCAGGTAATGGCGCCGTCCTTGGTGACGGTCAGGCCACGGATGGCGTCGTCTTCCATGTTGACGTTGATGACGCCGTTCTTGGTCTTGCACAGTTCCTCGGACAGACGGAACAAATTGTTGGCGTACAGCGTGGCCGACTGCGTGGACAGGCGCGACACCAGGTCGGTGTAGCCGACGATGGTCACACCATGCTTGACCACGGACTGGCCGGGCTCGGTCAGTTCGCAGTTGCCGCCCTGCTCCGCCGCCATGTCGACAATGACGCTGCCCGGTTTCATGCTCCTCACCATCTCGGCGGTGATGAGCTTGGGTGCGGGCTTGCCCGGAATCAGCGCCGTGGTGATGATGATGTCCACCTCCCTGGCCTGCTTGGCGTACATGGCGCGCTGGGCCTGCTGGAAGCCCTCGCTCATGACCTTGGCGTAGCCGCCACCGCCCGAACCCTCTTCCTCGTAATCGACCTTGACGAATTCGCCGCCCAGCGACACCACCTGATCGGCCACTTCGGCGCGGGTGTCGTTAGCGCGCACGACAGCGCCCAGGCTGGCGGCAGTGCCGATGGCAGCCAGACCGGCCACACCGGCACCGGCGATAAAGACCTTGGCCGGAGCCACCTTGCCTGCGGCTGTGATCTGGCCGTTGAAAAAGCGACCGAAGGCATTGGCCGCTTCGATCACGGCGCGGTAACCGGCGACGCCTGCCTGCGAGGTCAAGGCATCCATCTTCTGGGCGCGGCTCAGGGTGCGCGGCAGCGCGTCAATAGCCAGCACCGTGACCCGGCGCTCGGCCAGCGCCTTGAGCAAATCAGGGTTTTGCGCCGGCCAGATGAAACTCACCAGGGTCTGCCCCACGTGCATCAGCGCCACTTCGTCCAGGGTTGGTGCGCGCACCTTGAACACGATGTCGGAGGCACCCCACAAGGCGGCAGCACCTGCCTCCACCGTAGCGCCGGCGGCGCGATAGGCGTCGTCGCTGATATTGGCGGCGTCGCCCGCGCTCGCTTCGACGCAGACGCTAAAGCCCAGCTTGATGAGCTTTTCAACCACCTCGGGCACGGTGGCCACGCGCTTTTCACCAAGGAAAATTTCGCGCGGCACGCCTATGCGTTGTGCCTTAATCGCGGGGGCAGCGGTATCACCCGATGTTGCTGCTACGCCAGTTTGCATGAAGGGACTCCTCGTCATATTTATGGAAACAGCCCGTGCGGCAAACCCTTTCGGGTCAGCAAAGCGGAGCGACTGCGTCCGCGAGCTTAACTGAAAATACCGTGGCCCCCGACGCACATAACAATGACTTGCCTCAATGAAGCGCGAATCTCGGTGGCAAGCCCATGCCGGTGAAGGCGCTGCGATCGCGCAACTAAAATCGAAGCATGGTCAAACAAAGAATCGTGGTCGGTTTAAGCGGCGGGGTGGACTCCGCCGTCACCGCCTACCTATTGAAACAGCAGGGCCATGAGGTCATCGGCATCTTCATGAAGAACTGGGAGGACGATGACGACAGCGAATATTGCTCGTCCAACATCGACTTCGTGGATGCCGCTGCCGTGGCCGATGTGATCGGCATCGAAATCGAGCATGTCAACTTTGCCGCCGACTACAAGGACCGGGTGTTTGCCGAGTTCCTGCGCGAGTACCAGGCCGGGCGCACGCCCAATCCCGACATCCTGTGCAATGCCGAGATCAAGTTCAAGGCCTTTCTGGACCATGCCATGCGCCTGGGCGCGGACAAGATCGCAACGGGTCACTATGCAAGGGTTCGGCAGAACCCGGCCACTGGCCTGCACGAACTACTCAAGGGTCTGGACCCGTCCAAAGACCAGAGCTACTTTTTGCACCGCCTGAACCAAGCCCAATTATCCAAAACCCTGTTCCCGGTCGGCGAGTTGCACAAGACCGAGGTGCGCCGCATTGCCGCAGAGATGCATCTGCCCAACGCCAAAAAGAAGGACTCCACCGGCATCTGCTTTATCGGTGAGCGCCCGTTTCGCGACTTTTTGAACCGCTACATCTCCAAGGAACCGGGCCCCATCAAGAACCCCAAGGGCCACACCATTGGCGAGCATGTGGGCCTGTCCTTTTACACATTGGGCCAGCGCCAGGGCCTGGGCATAGGCGGGCTCAAGACCCGTGGTGCACAGCGCGGCGGCGGCGAGCACGAACCCTGGTTTGTAGCGCGAAAGGACATGGAACACAACACACTCTGGGTAGTGCAAGGCCACGAACACCCCTGGCTGCAGTCCAGCCAGCTCACGGCACAGGACACGAGCTGGTGTGCGGGTGCGCCACCGGCCAATGGCCCGTTGGCCGCCAAGACCCGCTACCGGCAAGCCGATGCGCCCTGCCAGTTTCAGAGCCTGAGCGCCGAGGGCTTTGCACTCACATTCGCGCAGCCGCAGTGGGCCGTCACACCCGGCCAGTCAGCCGTGGTCTATGACGGAGACGTCTGCCTGGGAGGTGGGATTATCGCCAGCAAGGGCGACACCCGATAAGGGGCCTTACCACCCTGAAACACAATTCTTGATTGCTGGCCTTCATTGCTGCTGCCGTGTCGCGATCACAGCGCACTGCAGGGCCGCATTGGCTACCACGTAGTTGGCGGCAATAGTGACGGTATTGGTCATGGAGCTGGTCAGAGCAGTTGCAGGGTTGCCGGACACTGCGGCATTGGTGTCCGTGCAGCGTATGCTGGCAATTTTCCAACCCGTCTCCACCGTGGGAACGCTCACCGTCAGCGTGGTGGCCAGGTTCACCGCCGACAGAGTTTGGGTCAGGCCTTTGGTTACCGTATTGAGGATGGTGCTGCTGTTTTGCTGGGGTATCCAGCCATTGTTGCCGGTATAGCCAAAGGTCTCCGGCGGGTTGAAGGTGGCCGGTGCGGTCACGATCGCTTTTTGGGACACCGTCAATGTGGGCGCAGGTGCATTGGTAAACGTGCAAACCAGGTCCGAACCCACCAGCACATTACTGGCCGGGATCTGCAGCGTGGTGCCGCTCAAAGTGCCAAAGCTTGCCGGATTGCCGGTGGCCGCTGCATGGTTGTCCAAGCAGCTGGCGCTGCTAAGCACCCAGCTCGCAGGCAGCGTCTCCCTCACCTCGGTCAAGGTGTTGCTGGCCGCCAGATTCACGGTGCTGCCGCTGGCGGGCGTGGCTGGGGCGGTGGTGCTCAGCACATAGCTGTTGTTGGTGCTAAAGCCGTTGGCGTTGGCCGCTGTACCGTTGAAGGTGAAGCTGCCCGTGCCACCGATGCTGATCTTGCGCACCGTCAGTTTGGTCAGGGCCGCACCGTTGGTGATGGTGCAGCTGATCACATCGCCCGCAGCCACGCTGAACCCGTCACCGGGCTTGGCCACCGCCGTCACCACACTGCCACCCACGCCGCTGTTGCTGCAATTCGCCGTGGCAGCGTATTGCCCCAGGCTGGAGCCTGAGCCACTGACCATGGCTTCGTTGATGCTGTAGGCCGTGCCGGCGGTGGCGACATAAATGCCGGTACTTCCACCGGTGATGGTGCTGCCGGTTCCCGCCGTGCTGGCACTGGCCAAGGTGGTGGAGCCAGCGCCATTTCGGATCTGCACGGTGAACTGGTCGTTGCTATTGATGCGGTTTCCATTCAACTGCTTGCTCACCACAATCGTCGGGTTGGCAAGCCCAATCACCACATGGCATACCAAAACCGCGCCGGGCTTGACGTTGGCCGCGGAAATGGTGAAAACGCTGTCGGTAAAGTTTCCCAGACTGCCGCTGGAATTGCCATCTGCGGCGTAATTGCTGTCGGTGCAATAGGCATTGCCAATCTTCAGACCGGCGGGCAGGGCCGGTGTGATGACGGTGTCCAGCGCCGCAGCCGTGAGGCTTTGCAGCGGTGTTGCCGTGCCCGCTACACCGGCTACCGTGCTGCTGACATTTTGCGTAAGCCAGCCATTGCTGCCTGCGTATTGGTAACTTACTGGCAGGGCGATACCGGAACCAATGGTTTGGTCCAGCGTGATGCTTGCCTGTTTTGGCGTGTTGATGACCCTACAGCTGATGTCATCACCAGCCACCAGCGGACCAAACCGGATGCCCATTCCGACCGAGACGTCGGTGCCGCCGTTGGCTGTGCTCAAACTGTTGGTACAGGTGCTGCCACCAATGTCGTATTGCTGCTGGCTCGATACGCTGCCTGCAGCCATCAATTCTCCAAACATGTAGGACGTGCCAATCTGAGCCGTGAATGAGGTGCTACCACCGGTCACCGTGGAGCCGCTACCGCCCGTTGTAGCTTGTGCCTGCACACCGGCTCCAAAAATATATACCGAGACTACAAACTGGTCGTTGTTGTTGATGCGATTACCACCCATCACTTTGTAAATTGCTATGGTGGGCGCCTTGGGCGCGTTGGCGACAGTGCAACTGATCACATCGCCCAGGTTCGCCGTGAAGCTGTCGCCCAACTTGGCTACCGATGCGACGCTGGTGCCGCCGGCGCCAGTGTTGGTGCAACTCACGCTGGGTGCGTATTGCGACACGCTGGAGCTGCCGCTGGCCATGACTTCGTTGACACTGTAGCTGGTGGC
>Ga0118677_10002455_pt1 | contig 37253 bp, 34 predicted proteins | sample AliMusrvi5mmetaG_FD_86154 | JGI IMG/M metagenome (GOLD analysis project Ga0118677, IMG submission 86154)
AGATTTAAACCAAATCGTTGAACAAATTATACAACGGTGGTCTCTCTCTTTTGATTCTTTGAAACTAAATCAAGAATGGGTATCCGGAAAAATCTAAGAATGAGTTTTTCAGCAGACCCTAAATAAAATCCCGTAAGAATTTAAAATCCTTACGGGATGATTATATTTATGGAAAAGCTTCGCAGTGTTGTTAATCAATTCGTTTTTCCTTTGAAGCTTAACGGTGAATATGATTTTTATTAATAAAGCCTCTCCCCTATTGCCGATTTCAATTTAAACAGATCGACTGTATGTTCGATTTTTGCCTTTAAAAGCATGAGCCGGCTTTCTGAAACAGTGGTTGAACCATCGAGCAACTCAAGGTTCGTAATCACACCCGATTCGAAACGTACCTTACCCAAATTATAAGCCTGTGTTGCCTGTAACAACTGAAGTACCGACTGATCTACCTTCTTCTGCGATGCTTTCACATTTGCTTCCGATTCGACTACTTCGTTCACGATCGAACGTCGTGCTATTTCAGTCTCCTGATCGTTGACCTGAATTGCAGATCGAGCCTGGATCTGATTGTACAGTTTATGCTTACCATCATAAATAGGGATCCTTAAACTAACACCTAACACAAAGTTAGCCTTCGGATCGTACATATAAGGAATGTATCCGTTTTTAAATCCCCCCGAAAAGAAACCATTGAAGGTTGGATTGTTTTGCGATGTGGTGATACTGTAACGCAATTCGGCCAATTTAGCTTTCTCGTGCGCAAGTTTCATTTCGTCGCGGTTTTGCATAGCAGAAGAGATCAGTGTATCACTCTGAAGATAGGGCTGACCAGGATTTAATTCATTCTTAACTCGCTGAGGAGTAGTAACAGGCTTCCCCAATAATGTATTCAACTGGCAGACCTGCACCTGATGAGCAGTTTCCAGATCAGTCTTCTGATTCTCGATCGAAGAGATCCGTACCTGAGTAGTTAAGATCTCGTATTGCGTAGCAGAACCGGTTTCCTGTTTCTTTTGAATAAAACGCAGGTGTTCGTTGAGTGTGCTCAGCTGTTCATCTTTTATTTTGATCGCCTCCTGCAGGTAAATCAGTGTGAAATAGTTGCCAATCACCGCCTGCGAAAGCTTTTGTTTAACCTGTTCAACCGTCTGGCGATTTAGTTCTTTCCCTTGCCTTTCGATCTGAATGCCTTTTTCAGTTTTACCAAAATCATAAATAGTCTGATTCACATTGATTGCGGCCGAATAATTGTCTTTAGGCATCAGACTGAAAGTTCCAACGTTGGGTAGTGTGATCTCCGAGATGGGACCAATGCGCGAATAAGCCGTTGCAAAATCAATGATAGGTAAATAACCCGATTGTGCAATTCCAATTTTGGCATCCGAAGCATTCAAATCTTCGATGGCCTTTTTCACCATAGGATGGTTTTGAACCACTTCTTTAATGATTGCACTCAGTGATAAGGAGTCATTTGAAAGAGGCTGACTATGTACTGATCCGGCGGACAATAATCCAACAAGCGGAAGCAGATACAGTAAAAATTTGTTTCGTCGAAAAATCATAGCGTTATGCTTTTATGATTGTTGGTTTTTTTGTTCTCATAATAATTACAGGGATGAGTCCCACAAAGGTGAACACTGCAGCCATGTAAAAGTCGTCATCGATCCCTGCAATATAAGCCTGCTTAATGAGGTGCGACATGAGCATTGATTTACTTTGTACAGCAGCAATAGCCGTATTACTTCCCATATGTTGTTGAGCAAACAATGCCAGGTTGGCAACAACATTTTTAAACTCCTGCGAGCCCGCCTGAATAGCTTGTCCAAACATCTGGGTGTGAAAATTCACACGAGTTGTGAGCATTGTTGTAAAGATAGCAACACCCAAACTACCTCCAAGTTGACGAACAGTGTTGTTAATACCCGATGCCTGAGCCATTTTCTCCCGCGGAACAGTCAACAACGAAAGGGTACTAAGCGGAGTAAAGATAACCCCAAGTGCAAATCCACGCAAATAAAGTGAAGTCATTACAAAACTATGTTCGGAGAGATACGTAAGCTGGGAATTAAGAAGAAAGCTGATGCCGAGGATAATAATCCCCAACACCATAGGTGCTTTCGGACTGAACTTATCAGAAATCTTTCCGGCGATGGGTGACATAATTCCCTGGATAATTCCTACCGGAAGAAAGACAGATCCTGCCTGCACCGCTGTATAACCCATAGAGTTTTGAAGGTAAAGTGGAAGTAAAAAAGTACTTCCAAACATCCCCATGCTAAATATAAGCATCACGATATTACCCATGCCGAAATTATAGTTGCCAAGGAGTCGCAATTCGATGAGTGGATTATCACAGGTTAGCTCATGAGTAATAAATACTGCAAAAGCAATTATCGAAACCGCAAAACAGATAAGGATATAGGGAGCACCCCATCCGGCAGAGTTGCTGGCCGCGCTACCTTCGGACAATGCATAAAGTAATACAGGAAAGAAAGTAATGACCGATATAAATCCGACAAGATCGAACTTTCCTACTTTCGGATTGAAATACTCTTTCTGAATCAAAATCGTAAAGACCATAGCAGCAATACCAAAAGGGATATTGACATCGAATATTAATTGCCAGCTAAAATTATCAACAAGATAGCCTCCGATAAGTGGTCCGAATGATACCGAAGCGGCGGCGGAAATTGCCCAGAAACCAAGCGCTACCCCCCTTTGCTGAGGGGGAAATTCGCGCGTGATTATGGCCATTCCCAGTGGTTGTATTGTACCGGCACCTAATCCCTGGATGACACGCGAAAGGATCAGCGTGTTTTCGTCAGTCGACATTCCGCATAGCATCGAGCCGATTGTAAACATCAGAAGCCCCATAAAGTAAAGCCGTTTGTAGCCAAACTTATCGGCCAGCCAGCCTGATGTCGGAAGCATAACCGCCATTGAAAGCATATAAGCCGTAATCACCCATGCGATTTTATCGATCCCTACTCCAAATGAAGCCATGATCTTGGGTAATCCAACATTCACAATTGTACTATCGAGCACGGCCATAAAAGTCCCGAGCATGATATTAGCAAGGACAAACCATTTATAGTTATCATTTTGCGGATGATATCCTGAAGTACGGTTGCGAATTTTCCGGCGAAGCTTATGTGAAAACGATAATTTCCGCATTATTCTCTGATAATTTTAACTACTGCCGACATACCTGACAGAATCGAATAAGCCGTCAGCTTTTTCCCATCAGTCATTCCTTCAATTGAGATTTTAAGCTGTATCCGTTGTGTAACTTTTGTGAAGTTACCCGAAGCATTGCTTGCCGGAATCAATGAGAATTGCGCGGCTGTATTTGAGCCGATGTTAATTATCTTACCTGTAAACGTGGCATCAGGATAGGTGTCGAGTGTAAAGATGGCAGGTTGACCTGTGTGCAATTTTTCCATCTTTGTCTCTTCAAGAAAAATGCTTACCCACAGATTACGGTCGTTTATGATCGTAAAGATCGATTGTCCGGGTTGTGCAATATCTCCAGGAAGTAACCATCGCTTGCCAACAACCCCATCACTGGGGGCATAAAGCTTAGTATTATTGAGTAGCGATTGAATCACATTAATTTGAGCCTCTGCGTTGGCAACTGCAGCCTGTGTGCTCTTGATCTGTGCATTCGAAACCTTAGCCTGCGAGCGTGATGCATCGAGTTGTGCCTGTGCTGTTTCGAGCGTTTTCACAGTGTGGTCATATTGTTCCTTCGTGATAACATCCCCTTTTACCTGACTTTTGGCACGTGCGAAATCTTCCTGCGCTTTGCTCAGCGAGATCTCCGATACTTTGTTATTTGTAAGATCAAACTGATACTTTGCTTCTGCCTGCGCGATTGCTGCTTCTGCCTGTAATTTACCAGCCAAAGCCTGGTTCTTCTGAGCAACCAGATCAAGACTATCGAGCACGACTACCAATTGACCTGCCTTTATAGAATCACCCTCTTTAATAAATTCCTGACTGATCCGACCCATCATTTTCGAGCTAATGGCCACATTATCGGCTTCGACATGTGCATCATCGGTTTTGATGTATTTTATAAAGTCTATGTACCAGTTAATACCACCCCCAAGTATCAAAACTATAATCAGGATTAATGGGATATACACTTTTTTGTTTTTTTCTTTTTTAACGTTCTCCATAAGATATTTGTGCTTTCTAAAATTTGAATGTAGATATGTTTATGTTTCTTACTCTTTTGATAATATTGAGATCAGGATGTCTTTTACCTGCTGCGATGCGTTGACAAGCGTTTCAAGCTCATCTTCACCAAGCAACATAAGTTTATCTTTCAGCGTTTCGCTTACAGCTTGTTTGATATCTTCAAAATCTGTTATCCCTTTAGGTGTTATTACAATATTGACAATGCGCCGGTCGTGTGCATCACTTAAACGCTCCACATACCCTTCTTCGATCAATTTATCGACAATCACTGTAATATGGGGCTTCGGCATTGACAAGCATTTACCAATATCGGACATTGAAAGCATCCCATATCTTACAAGACTTCCCATTACAAACATTCCCCCTGGGGTAACTGAAGACTTTGTTCGCAAAGGCTTCGATATACTTTTATACAATAACGGATGAATGGCAATTAGGTTTTCTGCAATAATATCTATTTTTAATTTCACCATCTTAAATATTTACTTTCCGTAATGGTTACAAAAATATAACCAATATTTGAATGGCAAATGGGAGAATTAAAAAAAATCGAAAAATTAACTTTGTGTTAATGTATTGAGATTTTATGCAGCGGTTATTCCAGTTAGAAATTGGGGAGTTAGCTTAGTATAAAAAAAGGAAGTAAACAGGGAAATATCTTAATAGAAGGCTTTAATCGAGTGTTATTATAATATACAAAAATTTAGTAGGTTTGCTTGTTCAGTTTTATTTCATTATTCGTGTAAGATCAGACGGATTTTGTCGACAATCCCATATTGATAATACTACAATCTCATTTTCTGTTACTTCAAAAATAATTAAGTAATCTCTTAAAACTTTTACCCATACGTTTTCCTTATCGGTAAGTTTCCCTATGAATGGATGCTTACTGATTAATTTGAGAGATTCTGTAAATGATTTATTGAGTTTTTTACTGTTGATGAAAGATTCATTCCTTTTATTCCAGTAAACAAATATGGCTATCCGATCTTTTTGGGCTCTTTCAGTCCAAATTACTTGTCTAGCCATTCTTCAATTTCTTTGTCAGCTTGCTCACTTTTTAAAAATTGTCCACTCTTAAACTGTTCCTGGGCTTCTGCTACAACTTTTTTTTGCTAATCGGAAAGTTCGTAAATACTATTGTCTGCATCTTCATTTACGATTAATCGATACATTTCTTCCAATAGCTCATTATTCTCTGTTTGATTGATTTTTCGGATCAACTTTTTCCTTAATTCTGTAACGGTCATGATATTCGTTTTTACAAAATTACTAGCTTATTTGGTAAAAAAAGTGAGCACCGTTTCATTAAACAACCTGGGATGTTGCTGACAAACGCCATGACTGGAATCGGGAAAAATACAAAGCGAGGCGCCAGGTATCGACTGAAATATTTTAAGTGTATGCTCGGGTTTTATCATATCATGGTCGCCAGCCATTACCAAAACCGGGCAATGAATTTGTTTGAGCGCAGCATATGGAATATTGGGTTGATCGATCATCATTTTTGTCAATGCAATTTCTTTTTTCGACGCCTTTTTATCATTCGCAACAAAATCTTTCATGCCGAGAATATCGGCATAACTCATTGCCGTCGAATCGGGAACAATGTTCGCCCCCGACACCGCTAACCTTTTCACCTTTTGCGGGCAGTTCATTGCCATTATGATTCCATCAATGCCGCCATCACTCCAACCTAAAACATTGGCCGATTCAATATGTAAATAATCCAATAATGCACAAAAATCGGATGCCATCAAATCATACGAAATACTACCGGGAGAACCGCCTGATTTGCCCTGAAGCCTGCTATCAATTGCAATGACCTGGTAGTGCTTTTCGAAAAATGGTATTTGATTACTAAATGCTTGTATAGAACCGCCATTACCATGCAATAAAATTAAAGGCTCGCCACTTCCGTAAGTTTCGTAATACAGACTTATACCATTTATTGGTGCATAATGACCAGCTTGCGAATTGTTTCCATATTCAATTGCATTTTTCTGGGCAATTGCGCTGATTGAGTTTAGAAACAATAACAAAAAAAGGTTGATAATGCATTTCATTCGAATTGAATTTAATGGTAAAAATTGTTGCAGATCCTTGTAATGATATAATCAATCATAAAAGATCAAATCTATCAAATAAAAGCGATGAATTGTAACAATTGTGTTAAAAAATTAGCGCCTATTTGGCATATGCATTAGCTGAATTAATATACCCTGGCTTATTGAGATACCAATCAGGATATAAAACTCCGTTGCTCTGAGCCCAACTGACGAATTTAAGATAGACATTAATAAAGTCTTTCTTCTCCTGGGGATAGACAATTGAGCATGGAATATCAAGTGCCCAAGGTAAATTGGTTTTACTTTTATAATATACTCCCCCCATTGCCGAATTATCATCTTTTTGCCCAAAATAGTTAGGATTTGCTTTTGAACTCGGGAGGTAATTTGGCAGATGTATTTCCCTGCCCCTGTCCATGTCTGCAATGAGGTAAGGATTGATCACAAGTAAATTTCCGTTAATCTGGTTGGATGCGAATGTAATTATTACCTGGGTTGTGTCCGGAGCTTGAAAAAGATTCTCAGGAATTGTATTTGCAAAACCTTCACCTGATGACTTAAGGATTTTATTAACATTGTCGAAAACAACAATATTCGCAAAGGCCTGCCCTTTTTCGGTTCCATTTGTGTTTAAGCTCAGCCAACTGGAATTAAATGTTTTAACACCAACAACAGATTTAATTTGGCTTGATGTCATTTCATTGAGCTGAATCGCAAATCCATTTTTGTTGCTTCCTCCGATAGCCCTTGTAATAAATGTAGCCTTTAGTTCGACAATGTTATTTAAACTATTTGTCACTTTTTGATAACGGTACCCTAAAACAAGATCATTGAAGTCGTAATCGCCTAACGAAGGCCACAAATCTTCAAAAAGTAAAGTGCCATACCCTTTAGCAGGAAAATAAGTATTGTATGCCCGCTGCACATCATTGGGATAGGCATCATCCGAATCTTTTACACCATCACCATCCGTATCGGTATCCTTTGTAACTGAAAGTGGATTCCCTGCACAATATGAAAAATCAGAGTCATAGGTACCAGGAATGACAATATCATCTATTATTATATTTGATGCGCCACTTGTTCCAATAAGCGAAAATTTTATTTTATACGGAGATAAAGCATTAGCAAGAACTGCAGGTATAGGAACAGTAATATAATTCACAGAGGTATTAATTGTCGACCAATTATAAGTATTGAAAAGTACATCTACACCTTCACCCGAACTTTTGTTTGGATTATATGAGGTGTAATAAACCTGAATTTTTCGGGCTGTTCCATTAGCGTCTGTTAACCTGGCCTTTAGCGTAATACTTCCCGGCATTAATCTGATCCAGGGTGAACAGAATTGAGCATAACCTGGCGAATTGGTTAAAGTACCTGTCGAAACTGCAGAATAACTACCTGTGATTTTTGAAATATTAGTATAGATGATATTGTGCGAAAACATCCAGCATCTGTTTAAATCATACTGTTGATTATCAAAAATATTAGCACTTTTATTGGATTCGTGCGATTCGCAATTTAATACAATGTATTGTGAATTTGCAAAATTGTAAAAGAAAACAAATGCAACAATCAAGACTATTTTTAACGCCTGCATGAATCTAAATTAAGGTCGTTTTAATTGTGACTATCATCAGTTGACGAGAAAATTATTTGAATAATCAAAACTGACCGTTTTATCGATTATGTCAACTGTTTTTACCAATGAACCAAAGGTGATTTTTACTTTCAATAATTGGGGAGAAATAAGTAAATTAGAAGTGTAGTCGCTTCCGGCATCAAGTAATACCGTTAAAAAAACTTCACTCCCATCTATTGAACTTACTTTTAATGACTTTACAACTATTGAAGATGATGGTGTACCTAAAACGTTTAAGGTAACCATCTGGGTTAATCTCCAATCAAACGATGAAGCTGACAGGATATCTTTAAAGCCTAAAGCTGCAGGGGTTTCAATTGATTTAGTAATTGGTGCTTCTAAAATGATGGTCTTATTACACGATGTAAAAAACATCAAAACTATTGCGATTATTAAAACCGACCTTCCTATATGGTGATTCAAAATTTTCACACGTTTAAATTTTTGTAAAACTTTAATTTTCAATTCGTATTGGCAGCATCATTATTTTGAATGTACCACCGGTGTGGAACTCGCATGAATCCGTCAGCTGACGGATAAACACCCTATTTTGTGTTTGTCATTCCATGCTCGTTTCATATATGAATAATGTGTTTCATCCTAATGAAAAACTCGTCCCGAAAACAGGCATTCGCTTCGTTATGAATACTTACCTGACATTTTATTGACAGTACTACAATAATATTTTACTATCTGTTCCGAAAACACAAAGTAATGTCAATTTACCTTAAAATAATCACTAAAAAGCAAACTTATTTTATAGACGTAAAATTATTATTCCACGCTAATAAAATATTGACTATTTTGATTGTTTGAATCAATTTATTGAGCGACCTCCCGTTAAAAACAGGCAGAGAGGCGTCATCAGGAAAAAACTCCGAATCGAATCTTACGAAATTCGATTCAGCAATGAGATTTGATTGAAATCGTAAAAGATCAATCTTTCCGATTCATTTTTGGCTGGGGAAAAGTCGCTTAGAACCTTCAGAATAAAAAAAAACATATATAGGCCGTAGGAAACGTAGGAATCGTAGGAAAGGCCCGAATTTTTCATTTTATTTATTCATTAAATACTGATTCGTAAGGCTTTTCCATGCTTCATACGATTCCTGCGTTTCCTACAGTTTTCCTACGTTCCTACATTCCTACGTTCCTATATTTGAATTTCACAAAAATCAAGGCACGTATTTTTGACTTCATACCTCCTTATTTGCCTGAATTAAAATTAATTGGGAATCTGTGGAGCAGATCAAATGTCATCTGATTAGTTTTGATGCCCATTTCTGTAATCAGAGTCTCAAAACACAATTGATAAAAGACTTAGATAATGCTGAAGCGAAATATGACAAATTTTATTGTAATTACCTAACAAACAATTACAAGAGTTACAGAATTTTGACTCATTTCACCAATTTTGAAATAGCCCTGAACTCATTGGCTTTGGCTGATCGGGTGAGTTCGAAAAGAATCGATTCGCATGTAGCAGTCATGATGTTTTCGAAACGGAAACGATCGATCGCGCTCTCTTTATTTATGGCAGACCGGGCAGTGATACAATCTGTTACAACAATTGGAAAATATCCTGCATCTTTCAGATCAATAGCTGTTTGCAACACACAAACATGAGCTTCAATTCCGCAAATTATAATCGTTTCACTTTTGCTCTGCTTCAGAAAGTCAATATATTCTGAGGCGCCATAACAACTGAAATCTGTTTTTTCGATCGCCATAAAACCCGGAACAAGTGACTTGATATCTTCGATTGTTTCGCCTAATCCCTTGGTGTATTGTTGGGTGAAAACCGTGGGTATTCCAATTATATTAAGACCCTCCACCAATGTTTTTGTGTTCTTCAATAAAGTCTCTTTTTCATTCATCGCCGGGAAAAGTCGTTCCTGAAAATCGATAAATAGAGCCGTGGTTTTCTCTTTTATGATGCGCATAATTGAGTTATGAATAATAAGTTATGAATTGTGTCTTAACGATGAAGCAAGCTACGAGTTGCAAGCCCCCTTATCTTCGCCCTATATGTCATTAAGAACATTAATTATTGATCAAGTCCAAGCTGAGTCAATATCGCTGAAGTGATATCACGGCGAATTTGCTGGAATCCATTTAGCTCAGCTTTAGATTCGATATTTGTGGCAAAGGAATACCACTTACCTTCTTTTAAAATATAGCCAACGAACCAACCGATATTGGTCTTATCAGGGAGTATTGCCCAGCCTGTTTTCGCTCCAAATTGATAACCCGCCTTCTCGTTTTCGATCATGATCGATTTTACCAATTGTTGGTTTTCTTTCGCGAATGGTAATGTCTCTTTTACGAGTTGGGCAAGGAATAAAGTTTGCTCAATAGGTGTAATCCTCAATTCTCCCTTTAACCAGAATTGATCAATTCCCCCACGCAGATTTTTATTACCGTAACTTGTTCTGTCTAGCCACAGTTGCATTCGCTCCTCCCCTATTCTGCGCGCCAGCTCCTGGTAATACCAATATGCTGAGGATTTAAATGCCGATTCAAGCGTATGGTCGCGATTCCATCCAGCGGAACCATGATCGGTACCATCCCATTTGATCAGAAAATCTTTTCCTGTGGCAACACCCGTTTCGAGCGCAATTAGTGAATTAAGAATCTTAAATGTAGAAGCCGGAAGAAACCCTGTTTTGCAACGATCGGGATTCGTGATAGTAAGCTTATCCTTTTCCAAATCATACAATACAAAGCATCCGTCAACATTTTTTTCCTGGAAATACTTTCCGAAATCCACAATTTTGATACTCTGTTGCGCTATACTATTAAAAGACAAAAAGGAAAAGAGTATAAAAAACAACCAATTAGTCAATTTCATTTACCGGGAAATTTAAAGATGAAAACGTTCTTCGTTTGGCAATAAAGAAATCAAAAATAATGCTGCCATGATAGATCTCGGGATGATTTGAGGAAACTGCTTTAGAAAGCAGTTCTTTCCTTTTCTTACTTAGTTTACCCAGATTTCTGTAAAAATCGCGGTGTGCCCCAAGTACCTTTGAGAATGCTTTGAATTGCCCTGTAAGAAGGAAATGAACAGCTGCAACACCGTCGAGCACCATTCGAATAAAAAGTGTTGTGTATACTTTTCCTTTGGGGAGATTTTTATATAACAAAAACAGGTTATTTCGGAAGTTAAGATAAATCTTTTGAGGACTTCCATACGATAGACTTCCACCACCAAGGTGGAACACTTTCGATTGGGGACAAACTGCTACTTTGTAACCTCTGTTTTTCATTCTCCAGCTAAGGTCTATCTCTTCCATATGTGCCCAGAAATCCGAATCAAACCCATTGAATTCGTGCCAATACTTTCCTCTTACAAGCATCGCAGCACCACTTGCCCAGAAGATAGAAATGGGTCGATCGTATTGGCCCATATCGTTTTCCTGAAAATTAACGATCCGGCCTCTGCAAAAAGGATATCCATACTTGTCGATAAAGCCACCGGATGCCCCCGCATATTCAAATTTACCGGGATGATCAAGTTGCATGATTTTAGGTTGGCAAGCACCAACTAGAGGATTTGAATCCATCAGTTGAATCATCGGTTCCAGCCAGTTTTCGGTCACTTCGACATCCGAGTTAAGCAATATCAGGTATTCAGCATCATTATCCTTTAAAGCCCTGTTGTATCCTTCAGCAAAGCCATAGTTCCGGTCGAGTTGAAGATATTTCACCTCAGAAAACTCCTGTTCAACCGTTTTACGACTATCGTCTTCTGAATGGTTATCTGCCACTACGATCTCTGCCCAATCGTAATTGGAATACTTCACTACTGATGGGAGAAAACGCCGAAGATGGTGACTTCCGTTCCAGTTCAATATGACGACTGAAAGTTTCATTGATTTACTGCTTTCTCTATTTCTGAACGATCGAATTTCCATTTCCGGTGTGACCAAAGCCAATATTCAGGATTTTCGACAATCAATTTTTCCAGTAATCGCGTACTCTTCTCTGTGATTTCAAATTTTGGGCACTGTTTAGCGTTATCTGTAACAAGGACTAATTCAACTTCGTAAAAACCTCGTTTAGTTTTTCTGGTATTGCCGAATAAGACAGCAGCATTTAATTTGCGTGCAACTTTTTCAGGACCAACAATCACCGCAGTTTCCTGATTTAGAAATGTTGTCCAGTATTGAATATCAAATACACGGGGAGACTGGTCGATCAGAAAAAGCGACAATCCTGGTATACCCGCTTTTGAGTCGTCCATTAACTGCCGAAAAGTAAGCGCTCTTTCAAGTGGAACAGATCCAAAACGGCTCCGTAGATGGATATAGAACTTCTCAAAAGCTTTGTTTCGTAATTTTTTGTAGATAGCGTACGAGCGGTGATTGGAATGCAAACCCCAATTATTGAAGCACTCCCAATTGTTGTAATGCCCCATTAAAATGATGACAGGCATTCCCTTATCCATATAATTATTGGCCAGTTCCGGGTTCAAAAACTTCACCCGTTCCAATACTCTTTTATTTGAAATCCGATCGAAATATAGTGTTTCGAGAAAACAATCGCATAGATGATGGTAGAATTTAGCCGCAATCTGATTACGTTCCTTTTTTGTTTTTTCAGGAAACGAATTGGCAAGATTTTGATCCACTACACCGCGCCTATAGCGGATAAGGTAAAAAAAAACGACATAAAGAAGATCCGAAAAGAAATAAACCACCATGGTTGGCAATGAATAGATCAGCCAGGTGAGGGCCCGAAGCAGGTAATATCCTATCATTAAAATTTATATTAGTAATTGTATTAAACAGCTATCTCATTTCCAACAACCAATTCCCGTTTATGTTTCCATCGTCTGTGTGACCATAGCCAAAACTCAGGATTTTCGATAATTTGCTGTTCAAGGAGTTGAGTGCATTTATCGGTGATCTCATATTTGGGACATGCTCCGGCATGATCAGTTACTAATTCAAATTTAGCTTCATAATATCCCCTTTTAATTTTTTTGGAATGCAGAAAAACCACAACAGTATCAAGTTTTTGCGCCACCTTTTCAGTTCCAAGCACAATCGGTGTTTCCTGGTTTAAAAACTTCACCCAATGATGAAGTTCATAGACTCGTGGTGTTTGATCAAACAAAAATGCCGAAAAAGATGGAATCCCTTTTTGATGATCGCTTACAAGTTGCCTGAATGTATTCGCTCTTTCGAGAGGAACAGCTCCAAACCGACTTCGAAGATTAAAATAAAACTGTTCAAAAGCGCTGCTCGATAGCTTTTTATACACTGCGTAACAACGATAATCTGTATATAAGGGTAAATTGCAGAACAATTCCCAGTTGTTGAAATGGCCCATACAGGCTATGACTTGCCGTCCCTGGCCAAGATAGTTGTTAATCAATTCGGGATTCAGAAATTTCACACATTTTTTGCCAGCTTTAACTGACATACGGTCAAAATAAAAGGTTTCGATAACTGTATCGCAGAAGTGCCGGTAAAATCGTCGGGCAATTTGATTCTGCTCTTTCTGAGTCTTTTCGGGAAATGAGTTGCCTAAATTTTGGGCCACAACCCTACGTCTGTAGCGTACAACAACGTAGGAAAAGAAAAAAAAGAGATCAGAGAACAGATAGTTAACCCGAAGCGGAAATATTTGAAAGACCCAGGTAATCGTCCTAAGCAGAAAGTAACCGGTTTTTCCCATAAACGCAATGATTTTAACTGTAATTATGCGAAAAGTATATTTAATTATCAGGCTTTGCCATCTACAAAATATTTGTGTATAATACCGTAAAAATCATTGAAATAAGCATCATTTGAACCAACCATTTCGCCATTAAACAAAAAATTGTCACCTCCGTTAAAGTCACAAACTTTTCCACCGGCCTGTCGAAGAATAATTGTACCCGCAGCCACATCCCAGGGCTTTAGTCCCTGTTCGTAAAAAGCTTCGAAACGACCTGCAGCCACATAGCAAATATCGGTTGCTGCTGAACCCAATCTCCGTAAACCATGTGAGTGAGCCATAAAATAACGCATCGATTCGACGTAGTTTTCCAAATTACCCATATCCGAATAAGGGAAACCGGTTGCAATCAATGCATCACTTGTTACAGCGGCTGAAGAAACATGAATTTCGTCACCATTCATAAAAGCGCTGCTCCCTTTCCATGCATAAAAACATTCATCCTGCGTTATTTCATAAACAACGCCTAAAACCAATTCATTATCATCAATGAGTGCAATGCTGACAGCAAAAGGTGGAAGACCATGAATAAAATTGGTTGTTCCATCGAGCGGATCAATAATCCATTTATATTTTTCGTTAGTACTTGTGGCAGTACCTTCCTCTGCTAAAAATCCAGAACCTGGCAATAACTCGCGGAGTCCGTTAACAAGAAGCTCCTCTGCCTGCTTGTCGACGTATGAAACAAAATTAGCTTTCCCTTTGACCTCAACATCTTTGAGGTTAAATTTTTCGCGTTCTTCAGCTATAAAAACACCTGCAATTTTAGCAAGTCCCTGAACATCAAAGCAAAGATTTTCGAGATTCATAATTTCTTTTTTTTGTAAAAATAGCGATTATAATTTTTACTGCACAGAACAAATCTTGTTTTAGATAAAGAGCTTTTATATTTTTATCGTATTGAAATAATTGTTTGCCTATTGGAATGTTAAATAATAGCCAAGACCATATGCTGAGTTTGAAGTTCAATTTACATTGGCCCTACCTTCTTTGTAATTTAATTAAGGTTTGTCTAATATTGCTGTAAGGTTTCTGTATCATTTATTACAGAAACATTACACAAAGATTACAGAAACCTTACACAAACCATGGATTTGACTATATGAAAACAACTATTAAAGGATGGGTGAAACCCATTAAGGGCAGGATGCCATGAAAATTTGGCGACATTTTTTTGAAGTCGATCGTTGGATTTTTTGATTGAGGATGCGACATCAGTTTATTCTGATTACCTAAGTTTTGAATCTATATTCTGTCAATAAGGTTTTACGATCCTGTTCATAATTTTGTTTTTAGAATTTACCTTTGTAAATTAAAATAGTACGCGTGCTTACAGTTTGATTTAATCCATAAAATTATTCAAAGGTAATTTTCATCGTTCCGTTTTCGTTGAATCCTTTCAGACTTACCGTTCGGAATTCGTTTAACAATTCAGGCCGGTATTGAGTTTCAACTTTGATGTAATTTGACGTCCACCCCTGCATAAATCCTTTTGATTTTTCATTTTCCAAAAGAACAGTTTCTGTTTTTCCAATGTTACGCTGACAAAAACCGGCATGCTTCAACTCCGAAAGATGAATCAATCTTTGAGCCCGATGACGCCGTTCTTCAACAGGAACAACAATATCAATTTTAAGAGCCCTTGTATTTTTTCGCTCCGAATATGGAAATACGTGAAGTTCAGATATATCAAGACTTTCTATAAATTGGTATGCTTTTTCGAAGAGCTCGTCTGATTCGCCATTCATGCCAGCAATCAGATCAACGCCAATAAAGGCCTCCGGCAGCAGTTCCCGGATTCGTGATACCCTTTGAGCGAATAAGTCTGTAGAGTACCTCCGTTTCATTAACAGGAGCACTTCGTCGGTTCCTGCCTGAAGCGGAATATGAAAATGAGGTGCAATCCTTTTCGATTCGGCCATAAAGGTAATAATCTCATCAGTCAGAAGATTTGGTTCAACAGAACCTACGCGAATTCTCCCTAATGTTTCAACTTCGTCAAGTGCTTTGATCAACTCAAGAAATGTTTCACCTGTACTATGGCCGAAATCGCCGATATTTACACCTGTAAGTATGATTTCCCGAATGCCTTGTTCAGTCACATTACGTGCTTCTTTCACCAGACTTTCAATTGATGGATTTCGGCTTTTACCCCTTGCCATTGGAATAGTACAATAAGTACAGAAATAATTGCATCCATCCTGAACTTTCAGAAAACTACGGGTCCGATCGCCAAATGAATAGGAATGTTGAAATTCAGATATTTCACCGAAGGAACATGTATGTATTTCGCCATCCTGATGTTTATCAAGGTTTTCGAGATATTTTGTAATGTTGAATTTATCGTTCGCTCCGATTACGAGATCTACTCCCTCGATATTCGCTGCTTCTTCGGGTTTAAGCTGAGCATAACAACCTGTTACAACAATAAACGCTGCAGGATTAAGTTTAGAAACCTGTCGGATAACTGTTTTACTTTTTTTATCGGCAGTATCGGTTACCGAACATGTGTTAATCACATAAACATCAGCTTTCTCTTTAGAATTGACCCTCTTAAATCCCATTTCTTCAAAAGACCTGGCGATAGTCGATGTTTCAGAAAAATTCAATTTACACCCTAATGTCGCAAAAGCTACTGTTTTATCTTTATAATCCATTTAATTATAATCAAGGTGGCAAATGTACAAATTTAATGAAGTCAGAAAATGGAAGTAGAAAAGCCCAATTAGTATTAGTCAGGCTTGTCAGGGTAAAACCGAAAAATCGATCACAGGTATTTTACCCGAATAAGGACGAGTAAACCAGGTGTCGATTGCCGTTTTTTCGTTAAAGAATCCGCAGTTTTTCAGGAAAAATACCCCATTTTCGATGCCACCCGAATAATCGAGTCTTGCTTCTTTCCGTGCTGTCGCATCGGCTGTAAACCGTGCTTTTTTCAGTTCAACCCATTTTCCAGATGAGTTACAAATCCATTGATTAGAATAGATTGCTTCGCGTTGAATATTTCCGTTTTCGGGTATGAAATTTTCAAGAAAAGAATGAAGTCGTTGAAGATAGGTATTTGTTTTAGGACGCCTGAAACTTGCAATTAACTCCCATTGTCCGCTTTCGGGGACAAAAAAGTAAGCTGAATAGTCAGTTGAATTGTTAACCGTGGGTGCTCCTTTCAACAAAAAACGATAGGTTATTCCGGATTTCCAGTTATATATACGATAACTCTGTCCGCCGGAACCTTCATTCCCAAAAGCACCAGAATTAACAACCTTCCCTTTTTTTAATAGTATTATTTTTTGATCTTCAGGAATTTCGCCCGGCTGATCGGTTTTAAAAGGACTCCAAACTGAAAACAGAATCCGTCGTTCGGTAGTTGAATTCACCTGTATTCCAAAATAACCTTCCCCGAATCCATTGGCCATAAAGTAGGAACCCACAACATCATTACCTTTAGGAACTGTAATTTCGTTATAAAACCACTCCGCGTTACCTGCATCGATCGGAATTTCATAATTCAAATGAACAGAAGGCCCCCTACGACCCCAGTAAAAATCATCTTTCACATATCGGGTATCACGATCAATAGCTTCCCCACCAATTATCAGATCAGATATTTCAGCATAACTTTCAGATGATTTTTTGACGCCAATAAGTATCATAGTTTGATATCCTGCCTTTTTAATATTAAACGTTCCTACATCTATGGTATCAAAAGCGGTATTACTGACAGATAGCTCTTTGGTCTCATTTCCAATTTGAATTTTAATTTTCGATCTCCCCGTAACTACTCTTGCCCTGATTGCAAGCTGAATTTTCCCCGTTCGCCCGGTTCTAAAATAGGTTTTGATCATAGTAGAAGGATTGTCCCAACCCCCGACACCTGAATTGGTAATAATCTCATGTGAAGATCCAGATTTGCCAACAGACCAACTATTCCCGGCCATTGGAACAAATAAGAAATCCGAAAACCTTGAATGCAAATTATCTTTCAATTTTGATTGACAGAATGATGTGGGTATAAAAAAGCCCACAATAAGACTCAGAAGTATTAATGAATTGTATATTTTCATTTTTTATGCAAATATTCGCCACAAAAACTAAGGCATTTAATTCAGGAAACAACCTGAAGTTCCACAAATATAACAAGAGTATTGATTTTTGTTAAACCTTTTTAAAATCGAAAACGTAGAAGTACTTATAACCAAAATATTCTATAGACATGGAAATTTTAAAATTTATTTTAATCGGTATAGTTGCATTGATTGGACTTTTACTCATCGTAGCGTTAATCGTAAAAAAAGAGTACGGCGTGATACGTGAAGTAACGATTGATAAACCAATAGCAGAAGTATATGAGTACGTTAAGCTGTTAAAGAACCAGGAGAATTTCAGTGTTTGGGCCAATAAAGATCCAGAAATGAAAAAGGAATACCACGGTATTGATGGTAATTTGGGTTTTATTTCGGCATGGGAAAGCAAAATGAAGGATGTCGGTAAAGGTGAGCAGGAGATTACCAATATCGTTAAGGATAAACGTATTGATTACGAACTTCGCTTTATTAAACCATTTGCGTCAACAAGCGATGCTTATATCGCATTTGAACCTAAATCAATGACACAAACAAATGTTAAATGGGGCTTCACTGGTAAAATGAAATATCCATTGAATTTGTTCTTGCTTACAATGGATATGGAATCGTTAATCGGCAAGGATTTCCAGGATGGGTTGAATAACCTGAAAGTGATTCTTGAAAAGTAAACATTAATCTGAAAAAATCAGCGAGATCTGCGGGTTAAAAACAGAACCCTCAGATCTCGCTTCAAAATGGACATTGAAATTGTTGAATCACATAAGATAACAACATTTCAAATTAAGTTATTTAAATCCTGATCAATCGAACTTACGTGGCATAAACCAACGCTCCCATAAAGTGAAACTCAAATTCAATTTCACATAGGTCTCTCTGATTAATTGATCGCTCAAGGTTCCTTGTCTGCCAGCTTCGAATGCAATATTGACCGAATTACGATCTCTCTTGATTGGAATTGTCATTCCGCATGTAGCAGCATAGCTACTGATCTGTGTACCGTAAATATTAAGATATCCTGTTTGATACAATGCCCCGATCCTATATCGGGCAGTTTGCCAGGTTTTTTGCGCATCATACTTTGGTGCAAATTCAAAACCAAGGTGATAACTATTGTTAACATCAAGTTTAGTTGTCATTGAACCCATATCCGCATTTTTCCAGTCGCTTCGGTTATAATCAAAAGTCACAAGGTATTTGCTTTTGAATTCAAGCGCCATACCAGCACCCGCTTTAAAAGGTAACTGAATTTGACTTTGCTGCGCTTTTAAATCAACAATGGCAGTTGATCCGGAACTAATGGTTAAATCGGAAGTACCATCGAGGTAACCACTATATTCGGCAATACCACCAATAGTAAAAACTGTATTTGTGCTTAACTTGCTTTGGTATTGGAATCCGGATTTTAAGTAAATACCGGAATAATGTAACTGATCAATCCGGGTAATAGCGGAACCAAACGGGGGTGTCTCCACACTGTTCTTTATCATGCTACCCCATAAAAATGATCCTGTCACACCTAAGGATAATTTTTTAGTAATCAACGCCGCCAAGGATAACGAGGCTTCGCTTAATCCACCATCACCTTTATAGGTAACCGGGTAACTTGCATTGGTTCCCTCGAGGCTTTTTGTAGTATAAATTGTATAACCTACACTACTCTTAGGATTTAATGAAACACTCGCGCTTAAAGTCCTGTTTATCGGAAATGCAAGTGTTGCCCAACTGATATTACCATTTAATACATTAGCTGACTTATATTGGTTCTTCAGATTTGTGTACTTAAAATTGACTCCCAAATCCGTTGCAAGACTTTGTTGCGGAATTGCGGTCAACGACGCAGGGTTAGTTGAATTCAGGAATATTCCGGATCTCAAGGCGATACCACTTTCCCCCAAACCCATATTACGGCCAGTACCAGTGTACCCGAGCTCACCGATTCCGAAGGCGGAATAAGGAGAGTTGGTATTATTTTGTGCTGATGCAACAAAAACTGAAAGTGAAAATATTAATATCGATACTAATCGTCTCATTCAAATGTTTTATAAGTAATAAATTGAATTCAGAAATCCGATTTACTGTTTATCAATGTAGCAATAAACATTCATCTTCACAATATCTTTTTTCTGATCGGATGATGAAAAAACAATCGGGTTGATTGCTTTTCCAGCCTTAGAAGCAGTAGAACCAATTAAGAGTGAGTTTTCAGTAAAACCAGCTGCTATTTCTGAAGTAAAAAATGGCGTAACGTTGACCTCATAGTAGGGCAGTTGATCAAAACCAATCGGGGTAACTTTGTTTGCATAGATATTACCCGCAGTAGTCGATAATTGTGATGTGATCCTGTTTTGACGATCAATAATATAAACTGCAAGACTATCGGGAAGTGGATTCAAATTTGAATATGAGTCCTTTAATGGCGTTACCCGAATTGAAGAACCAATAAAAGCAACATTCTTACCATAACCTTTAAGGTAACTGATACCAGGTATTCTGATTTTTGTGTAGATGCCACTTCCCGGTTGAACCATTGTCATATCTGAAGTAGAACTACTTGGTATAGCATATTTAGCCTGACTAATACCCTGAAGAAGACTCCCATCTGCATTGTGCAAAATTTGATTGAACCAAATTCCTGTGCTTGATGCGTCAACAGGAAAGGCGTAAAAGGTCTTCACCTTAGTATCGACTTCGTTCAGTAATCGGTGGTAATAAACCCTGACAGAGGTTGAGTCGTGTGTAAAACCTACTGCAGACTGGTTTTGATTTAAATTCGAGACCAATGCCACACCTTTGAAATATTCCTTAAAAAAGGCAGAAGTCTGCATGGTATCCAGTTTATTATTAATTTTGCTGAATAGTTCATTCCCAAAATTATCTGATAGTTTTACAAATATCTCTTTATTAGTAGCGTGCGGTTGGGGATACAAACGGGCCTGACCTATATTTTGATTATAATGTGGAAACAATGAAGTATTATATAAATATCCATCAGTGTTAAGTTTAAGCGTTTTAGATATTTGGTTTACATTGAATGTAATTAATTTTGTAGTATCTCCGATGAAATAACCATCTTTAACCATCCGTATTACCAACGAATCATAAACCAAAGTGCCTGTCGGGATAGTAAATGCACCACTATTGATTTCAAAATGGGGAATAACTGTAACTGATCCTGTATAATTGTTCTGATAACCTCCAACTAATATGCGACTTAACTTACTTGTAACAATTGAATCAAATCGGACAGTTGAAGTAACGATTTTCATAGTATCGATCAAAACAACACCTGAATTTGTGCTAACAAAACCTTGACCAAGCTCAAATTCTTCAACTTTGGAGAGATTGCATGAGAAAAGTAAAGCAATCAAAAGTAATCCAACAATACAACGAGAAAACCTTACCATATTTTTTTTCGCGAAAGTATTTGAAGTTTTTATTTTACCGTGAATTATTATACCAACGCCCCTTTTTTACCGACGAATATATTTAAGAAAAAATAAAAAAATGTTGTATCTATCTATTATATAAGTATATATAAATTTTTGATGATAATAAAATCCATAGATCACCAGACTAAACCGATTAATCGATCAATTATGGCTTTATATCGGTTAATTTGGCCAGTTGGTGCTGTTTTGTTTTTTAAGTTCACAAGGCTACAATAGTTTTGAGCAAGTTTTAAACGGTGGAAGCATCAATTGAGAATGCTTGATTTATAAGCGATAATACAAAATCCTGGTTCTGGAAATGAAGTTGATATTTATTTAAATTGAAATTGATGAAAAAATTATTTTATTTGGTAATGGTTTTGGTATTTTTTGTGGGGTGTAAAAAAAGCACTACAGAATATATTGGAAACTGGGTTAAACAGTCAGATTTTGAAGGCATTCCAAGGGGTAATGCTGTTTCATTTGTCATAGGAGATAAGGTTTACCTCGGTACAGGTTTCAACAGTGATCAGGATCAAGAGTATTTGAAAGATTTCTGGATGTATGATACTACCCGTGATTTTTGGACAAAATTGACCGATTTTCCAGGTGAACCACGAATTGGCGCAGTTGCCTTTACAATTAACGGGAAAGGCTATATGGGAATAGGTTACAACGGTAAGGATAAATTAAAAGACTTTTGGGAATTTGATCCAGCCACCAATTTATGGACACGCAAGGCCGATTTCGGCGGATCAGCCCGATATGATGCAGTAGGATTCGCGATTGGGAGCAAAGGCTACCTCGGCACAGGATATGACGATTATGAAAACCGCGATTTCTGGCAATACGACCCTACTACTAATCTATGGTCACAGATTGCAAGTATGGGTGGATCAAAACGCAGAGAGGCTGTTGCTTTTACAATTAATAATAAAGCCTACGTCACCACAGGTGTAAGCAACGGAGTTAATCAAACCGATTTATGGGAATTTGATCCAACAACCGGCGCGTGGACAGAAAAAGCCAAAATCAATTATGATACTTCATGGACAATTACTCGTACCTATGGAACCGCTTTCGCGCTTGGATCTAAGGGTTATGTTGGTCTTGGTTACAGTTCCGGCGTTCGTAACGATTTCTGGGAATACGATCCAACAGGTGACACCTGGACCATCAAAACTGCTTTTGAAGGTAGTGCAAGACAAAATGCAGTTAGTTACGTTGTAAACAGTAAAGCCTATGTCGCAACAGGAAGAAGTAGCAATTACTATTTCAGCGATATATGGGAACTCAAACCTTTTGATGCGGTAAATACACTTGATTAGTTTGATTTATTAATCATATCATTATAAGTTACAATCGGGTTTTATCGTCCAACGATAAAACCCGATTGTTTTTTTATTAAAAGTATTGATTCAACCGTTTTTGCTGACAGATCTTCACAGACTCAAATTTGGCAGATATCAGTTTTAATTCCCCCAAACAAAACGCACTAATTCCTGCGGGTTTAGCTGTTCCGCAAGCATTCAACAACCCTAAAATTAAAGTAAAAACAGCCCAAACGTCGATAAAAACGCACCAATCGTCTATTGCATTTTTGAAGATATTGAACCAAGAGTAGTTTTGGTTCAAAATAGCAATAGAACTATGAAAACAATTCAAACAAGTTTATTGATTGCCTGCCTTCTGATCATTTTCTCGGGAGTCAACGCGCAGGTGCAATACAAATCCTGGAAACTGGAGGAGTGCATCAATTATGCATTAAGCAGAAACATCCAGGTGAAGAAGTCAGGTTTGACTAATGACCAAAACCTGCTGAATTCCAATCAGGCAAAATCAAACCGTTTGCCATCTGTGAGTGCATCAGTAAGTGAGAATCTTAACTGGTACAAGGGATTCGATTCGTCAACGGGTCAATATGGAAGCAGTAATGGCTCGAATAGTACAAATTATGGCCTCAATACCAATGTTTCGGTTTATAATGGCAATAAGCTCAATATCCGGATCAAACAAGCCGAACTTAACTTATTAAGTGGCAAGTATTATTCTGAGTCAGTAAAAGAATCAGTTGGGTTAAACATTCTTAATGCCTATTTGCAGGTGTTATATGCTTATGAAAGCGTTAAAAATGCAGAGAAACAAATCGAATCGACTACAGAGCAACTCGCTTTGGCAAAAGAGCGGATGGATTTGGGAGTGATTGCATCCTCAGATTATTTACAAATCAAATCTGAACTTGCAACAGAGAAATCGACCCTTGCAACTGCTCAAAGCCAGTTGGCAATCGACAATGTTACGCTTGAACAACTAATGGAATTGCCAGTTGATCCCAATTTTTCGATCGGTTCGCCAAATCTCGACAGCTTACTTGTAGAATCGGTGGCGCCAAATGCTCAGGAAATTTACAATCTTGCGCTTGGGATAAAACCAGAAATAAAGAATATTGAACTGACCAAAGAGAGCACTGTTCTCAATGTAAAAATCGCAAAAGCTGATTACTTTCCAACAATCTCGGCAAATGCTGGATTATCAACTGGCTATTCAAGCCTGAATTCTGGTTCAGCATATTCGTCGCAATTATCAGATAAAATAAATCCTTCAATTGGTCTCACGCTTTCCATTCCAATTTTTCAAAAGAAACAGGTAAAAACAAATGTCGAAATTGCCAATATTGCAGTATCGAATGCAGATCTCGATGTAGTCAATACAAAAAATCAGCTGCGCAAAGAAATTGAGCAAGCTTGTGTGAATGTTGTATCTGCAAAAAGCCAATACTCTGCCAGCCTCGAACAAAAGCAATCGTCGCAGGAATCATATGAAGTGACAAACGAAAAATTCAAAGTTGGATTGCTTAATTCAGTCGACTTTCTTGTCCAGAAAACCAGCTTAATTACTTCCGAAAGCAAGTTACTGCAATCAAAATTCAACTTGATTTTCAGCTTTAAAGTAGTCGATTTTTATAAAGGTGTACCGCTTACACTCTAAGTCATTACAAACAGAAATACATTGAAATATACTGAAATATAATACTATCATGAAAAAGAAACTTTTATACATTGGATCGGCTGTAGTCCTGGTCGTTGTTGGCTTCTTAGTTTACAGATCGTTAGGGAGCACAGAAAAAACAATTTCGTTCGAAACCGCCAAAATTGGGAGAGGAACAATTAGCAACACAATCACTGCAACAGGAACACTCGAAGCCATCAAAACGGTTGAAGTCGGTACCCAGGTTTCAGGGGTAATCACCAAAATCTACGTTGACTTTAATTCACAGGTAAAAAAAGGTCAGTTACTTGCTCAACTCGACGAGACCCCTTTGTTAGCTCAGCTCGAACAGTCGAAATCAACAGTAGATCAAGCTGATGCTCAGCTCAAATATCAAAAAGCGACCTACGAACGTTACAAAGTTTTGATCGAGAAAAAACTGATTGCACAGTCAGATTTTGATTTGGCCGAATACAATTACAACACTGCATTGGCCTCGCTAAACAACGCTAAATCGGTATATGAAAAGAACAAGATTAACCTTTCGTATGCAAGGATTTTTTCGCCTATCGATGGGATTATTATTGAAAGGGCAGTTGATGAAGGGCAAACCGTAGCTGCAAGTTTCAGCACTCCTACCTTGTTTACGATCGCCAATGACCTTACCCAAATGCGTGTTGAAGCGAAGGTTGATGAGGCTGACATCGGAAAAGTAATTGATGGACAAAGAGTTGAATTTACTGTTGATGCCTACCCCCTGAAGAAATTCAACGGCGAGGTAACTGAAATCAGGCTCAAACCAGTTTCCTCGGCTAATGTAATTACCTATACTGTAGTTATTAACGCACCGAATCCTGATAAGTTTCTGATGCCGGGAATGACCGCAAATGCCTCTTTCTTTGTTACTGAGCGAAAAGACATTATCCTTGTTCCTTCAAAAGCTATTCAATTTACACCTGACGAAGCTGCCTTGGCAAAATACAACGAATCAATAGGTGGGAATAGCCAGCAAATGGTATCTGCGCCAGCACCAAATCAAGCACCTTCAATGGGAGAACCTACTCCAAAAAATCAGCAAACTGAAAGTACCGAAAAAACAGTTTGGGTAAAACAGGGATTAATGATACATCCACAAAAAGTTATAGTGGGAGTTACGGATGAAATTCACGACGAAGTAATATCAGGGTTGAGCGAAGGTGATTCAGTAGTTACTTCGATGACGTCAGCCTCAGTCGCATCATCTAAAGCAGCTGCAACAAAAAGTCCATTTATGCCCCAAAGGCCGGGAAGTAACCGTAAGACAACTACTACCACAAAGACATCACAACAAGGACCACCACAATGAAAGGTGCCAGAGAGAAAGATTTTGTGAACAGCTGGATTATTTTAATAGCGAGTTACTTCTGGCAATTAAAAAATCAAATTTTAAACACATGAAAAAGACAATTATAGAGGTTAAGCAACTTAAAAAAGATTTTTTTGTTGGCGAAATCACAGTCCATGCGCTAAGGGGCGTTGACCTTGAAATCAAAGAAGGCGAATTTGTAGCTATTATGGGAACGAGCGGTTCCGGAAAATCGACAATGCTCAACATCCTGGGATGTCTTGATAAACCAACTTCCGGTTCTTACTTCCTCGACGGAATCAGTATGGGTGAACTTTCGAAAAACGAACTGGCCAACCTGCGTAATATCAAGTTAGGGTTTGTATTTCAATCATATAACCTTCTGTCGCGAACATCAGCGCTCGAAAATGTTGAACTTCCGTTGTTTTATAACTCAAAAATAAGATCCAAAGAACGACGCGAACGTGCCGAAGCAGCACTCGAAGCAGTAGGTTTGGCAGATCGTATGCACCATATGCCCAATCAATTATCAGGTGGTCAACAACAACGTGTGGCAATAGCCCGCTCCCTGGTTAACGATCCTGTTGTAATATTGGCAGATGAAGCAACCGGTAACCTCGATACAAGAACATCATTCGAGATTATGGCGCTACTTCAGGATTTAAACCAAAAAGGAAAGACAATCGTATTTGTAACACACGAAGCTGACATCGCAAAGTTTATGACCCGTCAGATTGTATTCCGCGATGGACATATCATACGTGAAGAATTAGTTACCAATCGGAACAACGCCGTTGAATTACTGAAAACGCTTCCGATCGAAGAATCCGTTTAAACGTAAAAAATTACGAAATTATGAATTATCTTAATTCAATAAAAATTGCTTTGAACGCACTGAAAAGAAACAAATTCAGGGCCTTCTTAACCATGCTGGGGATCATTATCGGGGTTGCTTCTGTAATCGTGATGCTGGCCATCGGGCAAGGTTCGAAAAAGAGCATTCAGGATCAAATGTCGGGAATGGGAACCAATCTTATTTTCGCTATGCCTGGAGCAGAGCAAAAAGGTGGTGTGCGGATGGGTAACAGCGACGCACAAAGCATGAAACTAAGTGATATAGAAGCCATCGAAAGAAGTTGTCCGGCTATAAGCAATGTTTCGCCTGAAGTTCGTTCAAGCGGCCAGGCGGTTGTTGGTAACCAAAACTGGCCTACAACTATTTATGGGGTAAATAATAAGTATTTCAGTATCCGTAAATATACAATTGGCACTGGTCGTACCTTCACGGAAGAAGAAATTCAAACATACGCAAAGGTTTGCCTTGTCGGAAAAACTGTAGTTAAAAATTTATTCGGGAATACCGATCCTATCGGACAAACTGTTCGTTTTGGCAAAATCCCGCTTTTAATTATCGGCATTTTGGGCGAAAAAGGCGAAAACGGAATGGGACAAGATCAGGATGACCTGATTATGGCTCCATATACTACTGTTCAGAAGCGTATTCTGGCCATCACACATATTCAAAGTATTGCTGCATCAGCAGCAAGCGAAGCCCTGAACGAAGCAGCGATAGAGCAAATTACTGCTTCGCTGCGGCACAGCCACAAACTCAAAGAAGGTGCAGTAGATGATTTTCAGGTCAGGTCACAGTCCGAAATGGTGCAAATGTTTAGTTCTATCAGCAATATTATGACTTTATTGTTGGGGGCCATCTCGGGAATATCTCTTTTGGTAGGCGGCATCGGAATCATGAATATAATGTACGTATCAGTCACCGAACGCACCCGCGAAATCGGGCTTCGTCTTTCGGTTGGCGGACGTGGAAACGATATTCTGCTCCAATTCCTTATCGAATCAATTCTGTTAAGCGTTTTTGGAGGTGTCATCGGAATTTCCCTTGGAATTGTAGCAACACAGATTATGGCTTCAATTATGAGCTGGCCGGTAGTAATTACAACACTCTCAGTAGTTATGTCCTTCCTGGTTTGCTCGGCGATCGGTATCTTCTTCGGATGGTATCCTGCACGTAAAGCAGCGAGTTTGAATCCTATCGATGCATTACGTTACGAATAAGATTGTTTGGTTAGATTAGTAAATAGACGGAAATGCCGGATCCATTAATAAAATGCTAAAACTAATATTTGGCAAATCAATTAATGGAGATGGCAAATCCAATTTTAGAAAATGTAAATCCATCGTTGCAACAGGTGAAATCATTAAGGAATATGGCACTTCAACGATGAAAACTAATCATACAATACTGAAAATATAATTTTAAACGCTTAAAATTTAATACACTAAAAAACAATGAAAAACTGGCTCAATAAAAACTGGGGATGGATAACAGTTATTTTCATTGGAATACTTCCATTACTTGGCATTTTGAAGATGATCAATCTAGATTTTAGTGGAACAAGTGAATCATGGATTTCAATGGATACCTTTACAATGCATGGAAGACGACCAGGTGAATTGCCAAAAGAAGTTTCAGGAGCTCACATGGCCGTTAAAGAAACTGGTGAATGGGCCATTCGATGGCTGACTGCAATTTTAAGCTTAACGCCGATCACAATTCTTACTGGTATTAAATCGAGGTTGCATGTCCGGCAGGCAATCGGCGTAACAGCCTTCATTTATGCATTTTTACACCTGTTGTTCTTTTGCATTGATAAAGGATTAATGGAAACCTTTAAAGAGTTTGGGAACATCATGGGCTTAATTGCAACGATTATAATGGGTGGTCTTGCCATTACTTCAAATAAACGGTCGATGAAATTTCTGCGAAGGAGTTGGAAAAGCGTTCATCGATTCGCATACCTGGCTGGAATTCTGGCTATTTTGCACATGGTTTTACTTAAACACGGCGATTGGGCCCCTTATGCGATCTTACTTACACTTGGGTTTATTATTCGAACTACAAAGGTAAAGGACGTAATTAAAAAATTAAGAATTCGTAAAAATCCCGTTCCCGTTATATCCTAAAGCATTGCTCATTGAAATAATTATCTTTGAAAAAATGAAATTCGTATGCTAAAGTCGCTATCATTCCCCGATCATAAAATCAAGATTCTACTCCATGCCATTGCCTGGATCATCGTTATAATCATCCCTTTATACCTTAACAGTGTATACGGAGGGGGCAATCGGCATCGGCTATACGAGTTTTATATGCATACTTTTTCAGCGGGGGTTATTTTTTACCTTGGCTATTTATGGCTCGTGCCAAGGTTTTTTCTGCAGGATAGAATATTAACCTATACTATCATACTAATCGGATTAATCCTTGCAAGCCATTTCATTACAGACTATATTGAAGAAACGTTTCTTTACGACCCTGTCGAGGACGCTAAGTTTCAGGAAGTAATGAAAAGTGTGACGGGAAAGGAAGAAAACTTCCGCCCTCCGATGAAAGCATTCGGTATTTACAACCATATTCTCTCCTCCTTATTGCTTTCTGGTTTTGCGATTGGCCTTGGCGTAATGGATAAATTAAAACTGAATGAGAAAAAGCAGAAGGAACTTGAAAAAGAGAAACTCAATTCTGAACTTGCATTTCTTAAAAACCAGATCAGTCCCCATTTTTTCTTCAACACGCTGAATAATATTTACTCGTTAATAGGTATTGATGGACCGACTGCACAGGACTCGGTTCTGAAATTATCTAAACTCATGAGGTATTTACTTTACGAATCAGAACATGGCGAAACAATGGTCAGCAGCGAAATCGACTTCATGAATAATTACATTGATCTGATGAAGCTGCGGTTAAGCCCAAAGGTTGAATTGAATATCGATTTCCCAAAGGAATTTACCGACTTTCCGGTCCCCCCCCTCCTTTTCGTACCGTTTATTGAAAATGCGTTTAAACATGGGATCACTTACCGCGACCGGTCTTTCATCAAGATCAGTATGAAAATCGATAACAATCAAATCAGTTTTATATCTGAAAACAGTTTGGGGAAAAGCAGTCAGACTGGTGATCTTCAACATTCGGGTATCGGTCTCGAAAATGTGAAAAAGCGATTAGGGTTACTATTCCCCGATAATCACGAATTGAAAATTGAGCAGAATGAGTCAACTTTCAGGGTAGAACTTTCCATCCAAAAAAAGAAATCACTGGCATGAAGCTGAGAACAATAGCAATTGATGATGAGCCACTTGCCCTACGTTTGGTGAGCGATTACATAAGCAAAACCCCATTTTTGGAACTTGTGGGTGCATTCGACAATCCACTCGATGCCATCGATTTTCTTTCAACACAATCGGCTGATCTGATATTTGTTGACATTCAAATGCCAGATTTATCAGGTATTGAGTTTGCCCGAAGTCTCGAAGATGCCCCCAAAATCATTTTTACAACGGCTTACGAGAAATACGCAATCGAAGGATTTAAACTTAGTGCGATCGATTATTTGCTAAAACCCTTTAGTTATGAGGAATTTCTAAAGGCCGCAGGTAAAGCCCGGAAGCAGGTTGAACTTGAAACCAATGCATTGCCGTCGATTGAAGCAAATAACCAGTTTCTGTTTTTGAAATCGGAATATAAAATCAGGCGCATCAACTTCAATGATATCCTATACATTGAAGGTTTAAAGGACTATATCAAAGTTTTTGTCACTGGCGATGACAAACCTGTTTTATCGCTCAATTCGATTAAATCACTCGAACAAAAATTACCAGAGCAAAAATTTATGCGCGTGCACCGTTCGTTTATTGTCAACCTCGACAAAATCGAAACAATTGAGCGTAGTCGTATCATTTTCGGAAAAGTTTATATCCCGGTGAGTGACCAATACAAAGAAAAATTTCAGGAATATCTGGATAAGAATTTTTTGTAGTTTTACGGATTAAATTTCCTCTCCCAATGGTGTCGGAGCCGGAGACCGTTTTTCGAATGTGAATATTCATTAAAATAATGAGAAGACCTCGTACTTCTATTTTTTTAACGCAACCATCTATATCGAAAAACATCTTACTTTTGTATTTTTCGAAGCCGGAGTCCCTGACACCGGTTTTCGGCCGGGTACATGGGAGTTTATTTTTTATCTTATTTGCTTAGGCGAATGAATCATTTAAAACCTTGAATTGTGAACTGCATAATTATTGATGATGAGAATTCAGCCATTGAAATTTTAAGAGGGATGTTAATGCGCCTGCCATTCTTAAATTTGGTAAAAAGCTTTACTAATCCTTTCGAAGGTCTTGATTTTATTCAAAAGAACACAGTTGATCTTGTTTTTCAGGATGTTGAAATGCCTATGGTCAACGGCATCGAACTTATGAAGAGTATTTCAATCCGTCCGCAAATCATATTGACAGCCATTAAAAATGAATACGCTATAGCAGGATATGATCTCGATGCTACCGACTTTTTATTAAAACCACTTACTTTCGACCGTCTTTTAAAAGCGGTCAACAAGGCAAGTCAGATCCACCGGTTTGCTGAATTTTTAAGCGGTAGTCTTAGCAACCACGAAAAAAATACAAATCTTGATTTCATCCTTGTCAAATCAGGATACAATACAATCCGCATAAATCTGGATGATATACTCTATTGCGAGGGATTGAAAGATTACATCAAGATCCATGTTGCGGGGAAAACCATCGTTACTCAGAACAGCTTAAAAAAGTTTGAGGAGATTCTTCCTGAAAACCGTTTTATAAGAATTCATAAATCGTTTATCATTCCATTGGCTAAAATCGACGCCATTCAAAACAACAGGATATTAATCGGCAAATCACTCATCCCGATCGGTGATACCTACAAAACGAATTTCAACCACCGGATATTGGCGGTTAATGTTTAACATGGTCTCCACTGTTAACCCTGTCAATATTCGATTTTTATTTGGCATTTGATTTGGCTGGTTTTACCACATATATGACGTAGGAAGCGTAGGATCGTAGGAAACATCCCTATTTTCCGTTTCTTTTCCTACGGTTCCTACGCTTAATGCAATACAATTCCTACGTTTCCTACGACTTCAACAAATCCTTTGTTTTCTATTTCCTGTATTTAATTCCGGAAACAAATTTCAAGCATAGAATACTGGCGGTCAACAGTTAACCTGTTATCCGCATTAAATCCTGCCAATATTCGGCTTTAATTTGGCTTTTGATTCGACCGGTTTTTCCACAAATTGAATGGAGGAATAATATGGAAAATCCCCGTTTTTCATTTCATTTCCTACGGTTCCTAGGTTCCTACGGTTCCTACGTCCTATTTTGTAATTTCAGAGGTTTTGAATTAGAAAGGGGCTCCCAATATTAAAGCGTGCATTTGGCTCTTTTACGGCATCTGCTTATTCTCATTATAGTGCAGGAAAAGGGAAAGAGGGACTATGACAAACAAACACTCATTGTTACCTACCTCTTCCTTAAATATATAACACATATTTAATATCTCCATTATACGATGTGTTCATATCGGATACTTCTATCCCTCCTTATAGAGCGGTTCGATACGCTCGTATAGAACGGCTCGATATCTCCGGTACTACTTCAATAACATTTTCAACGATTTCCATTTCTCAATGATGCACAAAGGATGTTATATAGCACAAAAAAAGGCTGCCCTTTCGGACAGCCTTTATATTCTTACTAAATCACAGATCAATAACCTGGATTCTGTTTAAGTACTGATTTACCGGTTGCATCAATAGAAAGGTCAATCTGTGTTTGTGGTATTGGCCAAATCTCATGATGATTAGGTACAAATGTTTTGCCTGCAAGGGCGCCGATTTGTGTTCCGTCAACCTTCAGATAATTGTTCAATACTGTTGAAACGTCGCCCCAACGTACAAGATCAAAGAACCTGCTGCCTTCCATTGCGAATTCAACACGACACTCAGCTTTGATAGCCTTAAGCGCATATTCTTTAGATGCGAAAGTAGATGCGTAAGGTTCAACTTTGTAATTGGCTGCGGGTGTTCCATCGTCCAATTTCACTACGTTCGAACCTTTTGCACGGTTACGGATCTCGTTGACTAAAGATGTAGCCCTGGCAAGATTACCTGCCTGTGCTTCGCATTCTGCCAACCAAAGAATAACATGTGCCTTGCGGAATTTACGGTAGTTATTAGCATTTACTCCTGTTGCCCAACCTGTAGAAGTTGCCAAAGCCTTTTCAGACTTTTTGAACATATTCTTCTTGTTAAGGTAAGGACCACCATTCGAGAGGTCACGTACCCATGTCATACCATCCTGTACACCCCAGTCAAGGAATGGAATTCCGGGACGTCCAACAGTATGGTCAAGACGTGGATCAACTGGTTTGGTATAAGGTATCACAGTTGCGCCGGTTGCATCGTAAGGAATAATCGAGGTAGTAGCGTAAGTTTCATCCAGAAGCGGAAGTCCAGTTGTCGCATCTACGCGATATGCAGCTACTGTACTATGCGAAGGTTGGTAGAAACCGCAACATGTACCGGTATGACCATAAGGGAAATTCAAAGAAGAACCCCAGCCAGCGTTACCTGATGCGTTGTTTCCATCATTAACTGTATATTGAATTTCAAAAATTGATTCAGCGTTATTTCTGAAAGCAATCATGAAATTCTGTTCAAAGCTTGGCATCAAGGTATAGCCACCATTGGAATATACGTCGTCCAAAAGGGTTTTGGCATCAGTATATTTCTTCTGAAACATATAGATATAGGCTAAATAAGTCTTGGCAGCCCATTTTGTTGCACGGCCTTTATCACTTTGCTTTGCAGGAAGATTGTCGGCAGCAAATTTCATATCAGTTTCAATCTCTGACCAAAGTACATGATCATTAGGAACAATTGTTGGATTGACAGTTGTTTCGTCAATATATGGAACTGCTCCGTGAACCCTGGTTAACTCAACATAGAAATGCGCCCTAAGAAATTTAGCCTCGGCTGTAGCCTGTACTTTAGCTGCATCTGACATGTCCTTTGCAAGCGGAACTGCTTTAAGAACATCATTTGCCCTGATAACACCATCGTATAATGGAACCCAATGGTTAGCTACATATCCGTTCGAAGCATCTGAATAGAATCCTTCAATTGGATTGATTGTCGACTGGTCACCATAGTTCGATCCTTTATAAGCATCGTCAGAAGCAACACCACCCCAAACCCAGTTGTCAACAGCGCTGGCCCAGGTATTTCCATCGCGGGCGTCCTGAGTACCATCAACTACTGCATAAGTGCCGATAAGTAACACATTAACACCCTTTGCAGATGAAAATGTTGAGATATCAGCCGAACCTTTCGGTTTTATATCTAACCAATCGCTCTTACAGGAAAAAACCAATCCTGTCATTATTACGAGCGCGCTATAAATTATTTTTTTCATAATCAACATTTTTTCAATTAATTACAGATTTATATTAAGACCTACCATAAAGATCCTGGATGTAGGATAACAACCTTCGTCAACACCCATTATACGGTCTGCATTTGTTTCAGTATTGCGGATTTCCGGATCAAGACCCGAATAGCCCGTAATTGTGAAAAGATTAGTAGCCTGCAGGTAAATCCTGCAACGTTCAATTTTGACTTTCGAAAGAAGTGAGGCTGGCAATGTATAACCAATCTGAATGTCTTTCATACGGAAATAAGAACCGTCTTCAACAAAGAAAGATGATGGTGATTGCATTACAGCATCGTCAAGTACAGCTATAGGTAAAGTAATTTTACTTCCTTTGGCATACCTGTCTGCAGTCCACGATTCAGTCAGACGTTTTACATCCCTGTTTCCTGAGAAGTTATTGAATTCAGTCCACCGTTTTACATAGTTGATTAATTTATTACCCTGTGAACCCTGGAAGAACATTGACATGTCCCAGTTTTTATAGGCAAAGTTAAAGTTCAAACCATAAGTAAAATCAGGGTGAGGACTACCAATGATAGTACGGTCATCTGAAGTGATTTTACCGTCACCGTTCACATCCTTGTACATAAATCTACCTGGTTTACTGTAAGAATCATTTCCGGCAGCATCAGGATTGTATTTTGGATGAGCAGCAACATCTGCAGCTGTATTGAAAATTCCTTCAACAACATAACCATAGAAAGAAGAAATAGGTTCACCGGCCATACTGACAGTATAAGACTGCTGTCTTAACGAGGTACCATAAAGTTTTTCGTTAGGATTTGCATTAAGCTTAACTACCTCATTTTTGTAATGTGACAGGTTGCCTCTGATATCATATTTAAAATCATGACCAACTTTGCCATGGTAAGTTAATAACAGGTCTATACCGGTATTCTTCATCTCACCAATATTCACGGCTGGAAGTACCAAATATCCCCATGTCCCTGGAAGTTGTTGATTATATAACATATCGGTAGTCACTTTTTTGTAAACGTCGATGTTTACTTCCAGCGCTTTACCTAAAAATGTTGCATCCAAACCTAAGTTAGTCGTTGCATTGGCTTCCCATCTGGCATTAGGATTACCTAATTTATATTTGTGGAAACCGGCATCAGTTTTGCTGGTTGAACCCGACATAGCATAGAACGATTCATCAATGCTGGCACGATAAGTACTGTAAGAATTGTAGTAACCTCCAACATTGTCGTTACCGGTTTTACCCCAGCCTGCACGTAATTTTAAGTCATTGATCCATGTAATGTTTTTCATAAAATCCTCTTCAGATACTCTCCATCCTGCAGAAAATGCAGGGAAGGTACCCCAACGGTTTGCTGCGCTGAAACGGGAAGATGCATCACGACGAACAACACCTTCTAAAAGATACTTGCCCTTGTAATCGTAATTAAACCTGCCAAAATAAGAGAAAGTCTTCGATTCATCAAAATAACCATTTGATGCCTGATCTGCTTCTCCAGCGTTTAAGATCATATAATCAGTAGAAGTGAAGGCAAAAGTTGACCTGCTGCCAATCAGCTGATCAAATCTGTAGCTCACAGCTTCAGAACCAACGAGAACATTCAAATTATGGTTTTCACCGAATTTCTTTTTGAAATTAAGTGTATTTGACCAGTTCCACTGAAAAGTTCCGTTATAAGTCTGAGAAAGCGCATCAGCTGCGATAGCTTCGGCAAATTCAGGGTTTCTTAAGGTACGGTCCTGTATTCTTGAACTGATATAATCAACACCTACAAGCGTTTTAAGACTTAGTGCTTTATTGAAATTAACCTGTGCATAACCATTGGCAATGATTCTAAGATCACGCTGGTAGTCATCTTTATTACGGACAAGACTGGCAAGTGGGTTAGCACCATTACCTGTACCTTTTGCCTGTGTTCCTGCAAAGTTTCCCTGGATGTCATAAACAGGAACGATTGGTTGCATACGGTATGCCTGCGAAATTGGGTTACCTTCGTCATTGTTGGTAAATCCTAAAACACGGTCACTGTAGGTTGCTCCTAAACTTTCACCTACCTGGAGCCAGTCTCCAATTTTTGAATCAGCATTCGAACGAAGTGAATAACGTTCAAAATCAGTCATTTTTAAAACACCATCTTGCTTCATATAACCTGCAGAGAAAGCATAGTTTCCTTTATCGGAACCACCGCTTAATGCAAGATTATATTCCTGAATTGGGGCCGGGTGAAAAATGATGTCATACCAGTTGGTACCAACTTTATTGGCTTTTGTAATACCATTATAAGGACTTGGATAGCTGTAAAGCGTCTCATCAACAGTACCTACTTTTCCTGTAGGAATAATATAATCAGGAATTACAGGTGTCGCACCTGATCCATATTGTGCACTTCCCCATCCGGCATCACCTTGTTTTAGACCTGCATTGGCAAATTCCAAAAAAGTCATGTCGCCATACTGTTGTGTATTCATCAGGCTTAGCTGATTACTGTTTTTCTGAATTCCGTAACGGGCGTCAAAAGTGAGTTTTGATTTTCCTGAAGTACCGCGTTTGGTGGTAATGATGATTACGCCATTCGCCGCGCGAACACCATAGATAGCTGAAGATGAAGCATCTTTCAATACAGTCATCGACTCAATATCATTCGAATTGATACTGGTCATCCCTCCTGCTGAAGGCACACCATCAATAATGTACAACGGATCGTTGTTGTTCACTGATCCTACCCCGCGAACCCTGACAGTTGCATCACCACCCGGTGAATTATCTGTTGTAATGGTTACACCGGCTACACGACCCTGCATTCTTGAGGCGGCATTTGAAGATGTAGAAGCACGAAGTTCTTCATTACCTACAGAAGTAACAGCACCGGTTAAGGTTTTTTTCTGTTGTGTTCCGTAACCAACAACTACAACCTCCTCAACACCTACAACTTCAGATTTCATCACAACACTGATGTTTGATTTTCCGGCAATTTCAATGTCCTGGGCAATCATTCCAACAAACGAATAATTCAGGATCTTCGAGTCGGCCGGGACCGAAATCGAATAGTTTCCGTCAAAATCTGTGACAGAACCAATCGTAGTTCCTTTCACAATTACGGTTACACCAGGAACAGGAGAACCTGTCTGATCTGTTACCTTACCCGTAATGGCCTTTTTTTGTGCAAAAGCCATTCCGGTCATCAAAACCATAAGGAGAACCAGGGAGCTTAGCATCCTGTACCAATTTCCCTTAGGCAGAAAAAACTGATTTTTGTGTTTCATAAATACATAATTTGATAATTTATAAATAAAAAAGATAAGAACGTGCTTTGATTACTTTATTCTCAACTTATTGCAATAATCCAGAAAAATTTCACTAATTATATTTTGTTTGTTTCCAAAAACTAATATTTCATATTTAACATTTATATATACTATTTAAGTTATTTTTTGATATTATTTTTA
>Ga0118677_10002456_pt1 | contig 37225 bp, 21 predicted proteins | sample AliMusrvi5mmetaG_FD_86154 | JGI IMG/M metagenome (GOLD analysis project Ga0118677, IMG submission 86154)
TCACCGGCGATGCCTCGAACGTCAACACCCGGCGGAAGATTGTTCCCTATGCGATGGGCGATATCTCGGCGACGGGCTTCGGGACCGACTTTGTCACCTATAACACCACGAACGGCATCCGCCTGCTGACGGCGGGCGAGTACGATAACGCGATCACGGACGGCCAGACGACAACGAATAACGTCAGCATCACTTCCGTTCAGACTCTGAACTCCTCTACGCTCGTCAACGCCCTGCGCCTTGACAACGGCGGCGGCGTGACCGGCAGCGGCACGCTGACCCTCAACAGCGGCGCAATCCTCGCCCTTGCCGGCAATAGCGGGATCAGCGTAGGAACCTTGGCGTTCGGAACCAGAGAGGCGGTCTTCATGACCCCGCTGAATTCGGCCAGCCCCGTAAGTCTGACGGTCAGCAGCGCCCTGACCGGCAGCGGCGGCCTGACCTGGAGCGGTCTCGGCACGCTGACACTCCCAGGCTCGAACGGCATCACCGGCACCAGCACGGTAAACGCCGGAACGCTGATCGCCGGAGCCGCCAATGTCTTCGGTAGCGGGCAACTGAAACTCCAGCCGGGAGCCGTGGCGGACATGGCGGGCTTCGACCAGACCCTTGCCGCGCTCACGGGCGCCACCTCAGGTATCTTCACCAACAGCGGCGCGCTCGCCACTCTCACGATTAACGCGTCCGCTGACACCACCATGGGTCCCACACTCTTCGGTAACGTGAATCTCGTCAAGACCGGGACGGCTACGTTCGCGGCCACGCCTTCGCAATTGGCCAATACAGGCAGTCTCACCGTCAAGGCCGGCACCTTCCAGGTGAACTTCGTCAACAACAACGGCACGATAGGACGGGCTATCACGCTGGACGGCGGCACTATCCTTTATTACAGCCTTGTCAGTAACCAGAATAGCGGGAACGAACATACCTTCGGTGATAATGTTGTTGTGAATGCCAGCGGCGGCGTGATTTCGCTCGATACGGTCACGGGGTTCAACCCGATCAGCGGGGGACGCTTGACCGGTACGGTGACAATGAACGGTTCGCTGGTATTAACCAACGGTCCTGTGAACAAGGGGGTTGGCATGCAGTGGGCGCTCAACAATCTCACTGTAAACGGCACGCGGACGATTTACAACAACTCGCCTGCCACGGCCCAGTACACCGCAACCCTGCCTCCGGCCATCGCGGGGGGCGTCACCGCCAACCTGACTCTTGCCAGCGGGACGGGGGCCGGCTTCCAGATCAACAGCGCCACGGCGAGTTCCCTGAACCTTGGCGGGCTTACGATCAATGCGGGTACGGCTTTGCAAATGAACACCGGGTCTGCCGATCCGTTCGCGCAAATCAAGACCAACGGCGGGATCACCACCGTTTACGGGACGCTCAGCTTCAAGGGCAACGGTCAGAGTATTACCCCCATGAACTACTCCTTCCAGGCCGGCAGCCAAATGAACCTGTTCAACTTAGGGTCGGACACCAGCTATACTATCAGCAGCAACCTCACGGTCGATTCCACCGGGCTGACAACGCTTTACTATGAGCCTTTCCGCGGAGGCGTGACGGTGACCTCGCCCTACATCCTCACCATCGGCAACGGCGGTCTATTCAGTATTGCCGTTGCCAAAAGTGACGGTACGGAGACGACCAGCGCCAACCTGAAATTGCTGAATGGTTCGGTTCTCCAGGGCTACAATGCCAGCACCTACGCCGGCGGATTGATCCGTACTGCCGGCACGCTGACCCTTGGTGACGGTACCCCGAGCGTAATCACGATCCGCGGCAACCATGCCGCGCAGACCAATACGTTCAACCTTGGCTATTCCGCCAACGTCACCGACAACGGCAATGTGAGGATCAAGTACGCGAACACCAGCGCCACAGCCGGCAGTTACTTCAATGTCGGCTGGAGCGCCGGCGGAAGCACAACTGCGGCCCTCGTGCCGCTCAAGGAGACCTCCGGTGGTACCGAGTTCACCCCATTGGCGGGGAGCGGTGGCGTGGCCATCGTTGGCCCGGGCAGCGGCACGGTCGCCACGTTCACGAATACGACCACGCTCTCCACCGGTGGAGCGGTCGGTTTTTACAATTGTGGAGCCAACAATAACCGTGGTTCGCTTGGCGCGGTAGTTGTGACGAATACGGGGATCTTCACGATCACCAATTTAGCCGGCAGCGTGCAAACACGCGACCTGACCATTTCAGGCGGCACGATCGGCGGGATAGGCACCTTCACGGCGACGAACAATTTGACCCTCACCAACAACGCCACCTATCAGGTCTGGCTGTACGGCTCGGCCAGCAACCAATGCGGACTTCTGGCTGTAAGCAATGCCCTTTACATCGCCAGTGGGACCACACTGGTCGTGGCACCGACCAACGGCTTCTCGCCCTCAGCTAATCAATACTGGAATATCGCGCGGGCCCCCTCGATCAGCGGTGTGCCGTCAGCGCCGCCGGGTTATTCTGTGGAAGTTCAAGGGAACTATCTGAAACTGACGAAGCTCGACAGTTCCGGCTATGAGCCGGCCATTGCCAACGTCAACCCGACCAACGTGCAGTACACCGCCGCGTTTCTGAACGGGAACCTGATGTCCACCGGCATGGCGCCGGTGACGGTCTCCGTGTTCTGGGGCACGGCGGATGGCGGCTCGAACGCGGTTGGTTCCACCTGGGCCAATACGAACACGTTTACCGGTTCGCAGCCGCAGGGACACCTCAGTACCAACGTGGCGCTAGCGCCCGACACGTACTACTACTACCGGTATTATGCGACCAACTCGTACGGTGACTTCATGGCCCGCCCGGTTCAATCCTTCATCACCGGTGACATCAACATCCAGGCCGTGATGAACGCCGATGAAGTCGGCCCGGTAACGGGGCTCTTTTCGGTAGCGCGTGCGGCGGCGCTGACCAATGAGGACCTGACCGTCAACTACGCGGTCAGCGGCACGGCCAGCAACGGCGTCGATTACGCCAGTCTGAACGGCACGGTTCTGATCCCGCGCGGAGCGACCAATGCGACCATCGCGGTGGCGGCGATTCCGGACGTCCTGGTGGAAGGGACGGAGTATGTCACGCTGACATTGCTTCCCGGTAGCTACGTGGTTGGCACCTCGCCCACAGCGACGGTTTCGATTGCGGACTACCCGTCCAAGAACCTGATCTGGACCGATGGCAGCGGTTCGCACAAGTGGAACAGTGCAGACACGAACTGGACAGACGGGGTTAATTCGCAGAAATATACGGACCCTGATTTTGTGACCTTCGACAACAGCGCTTCCAGCCGCGTGATCAACATCGTGGGCACAGTGCAGCCGGCGGGCACGCACTTCGCCAATACGTCCGGCAATACCTATCAAATAACCAATGGCACATTGGGTGGAGTTGGCGCGCTTACCGTGGACGGCGGGGGCACTGTGAAACTCGGGCTGGACGGTTCTGAGATGGTCGCCACTCTGGCGCCCGTGATGACCTATGCCGGCGGGACAGTGATCTCCAACAACAGTCTGGTCAAGTACTCCTGCGGTTCGTCCACGCCGACCAATGCGCTGGGAAGCGGGGCCGTGACGTTTGGCGGTGGACGCCTGCACCTGAACTACTCCGGCAATGTCGACCAGAAGGGCATGTGGCTGACGAACACCCTGGTCACCGGGGCTCTTGGCGGAACCTTGGATCTTACGCCCGACGGCGGCGGCAACAACCGGCGCCCCTCCTGGACCTTCGCCGGTGGGGCGAACCTAGGCGGCACCCTCGCCGTGCTTTGGGACGGGACAAGTCAGGGCCTCGTCAACTCCCCGACGTTCTCCGGGGTTGTGGCGCTCGCCAGCGACAGCACGATCTCCAACGGCACGGTCAACCCGGGTGCGGCCATCTACCTATCGGCACTCTCCGGCGCCGGCCGTACGCTCACCCTGGCGGGTCAGTCATTTGTTCTTGCCGGGACCGGCGGCACGGCCATCAACGTCAGCAACCTCAACGTGAACGCCTCATTGTCGATCACTCCGGGAAATGGCGGAATCTACAATAGCCAGGACTACCTGAGTCAGTTGCGCGCAAATGGCGGCAAAGTGGCGATGGGCAGCGGCAAGACATTGACGCTGGGCGCCGGACAGTGGCATCCTGCCGACTTTGCATTCGGTAGCAACGTCACCATCAGTCCCTTGCTCGGCGGCCAGGGCAGCCAGGGTACCTTCACGGACAATATCTCCATCGGCACCAACGCCAACCAGGCCTCCCAGATCTACTGGAGCCTTGGACAAAATGAGATCCTTGGCGTCGCGAGTGGCAAGACGCTCACCATCGGTTTGGGCGGCCTGTTGAACCTCTTCTCCGCCTCCATGCCGGCGACGATGGACGGCAACCTCCGCTTTACGGACGGATCCCGGTTCAACCTGACCTGGACGCTGAACAACAGCTTCAGCCGCAGCAGCGGAACCCTCTACCTGGGCGACGGGAATGCGGCCACCCAGGAGACTGTGCGGATCACAGGCAGCATGAACGCCGACAACTCCCTGAACATATTCAATCTGAACTACCCTTCCGGCAACATCAGCGACGACGGCAACGTCGTGTTGCAGTACGAGAGCAACGCGGGCAGCGCCGCGTCGAGTTTCAACATGTCCTGGGCGTTCGGGCCCTTCCGCGGCGGCTCGGCGGGTACGACGTTCATGCCCGCCCCGGGCACCCTGGGGATCAGGGCGATCGGGCCGGCGGCTCCGGGCACGGTCTTCACAGTCTCCAACACCGTGACCGTGGCCACTGCCGGGACTGTCGGGTTCTACAATTCCAGCGGTTCGAGCATTGATGTGCAAGGGCCGGTTGTCGTCACCAACGGCGGCACCCTTGCGTTCTCGACCAACGGGACGGTCCTGGCCGGCAACACGACGTTCTACGCCGGTTCGACGCAGGCGGTCACGATGGTGGGGACGGCCACGAATGCCGTGGGCTATCTGAAAGTGTCCGGTACCCTTGTGTTTGCCAGTGGTTCAAAGTTTGTGGGGAGTAATCCGTCGGGATTCAAACCGGCGCAGGGTTTCTGGTACGTGGCGGAAGCCGCGACAATCAGCGGCCTGCCCGAAGCGCGCGGCGGGTTTGGCGTAGCCCTCGAGCCCGGCACTCCGCAGCGGCTCAAGGTTTATCCTCCCCTCTACGGTACTGTCATTAGTGTGTACTGAGGGGACTCGAACGAGACGGAATGGGGTTGTATAATGGAAAATAGGCAACGGTCTTTGCATGCAGGGGTGCGTTGACTGGATTGTGTCCGATGGAAGAGGGGTCAGATTGGTCAAAAAAGGGGAGCAAAGATGAGCACGATGAAGGGGAAGCGCGGAGCGGTGTTCGCCATGTCACTGGGACTTTGGCTGGCGGCGGCGAACGGTACGTGGGCGGCGAACGGCACGTGGAGTGGTTTGCTTAATAACGTTTGGGCGACGACCAACAACTGGGGCAGTACCAATGCCGTTCCCGGTACTGGCAATACGGCAACCTTCAACAATGCCGGGAGCGGCTACACGACGCTCGATCTTGGTGCCGGCGTTACGATTGCGGCGCTTCTTTTCGATACAACGAATGCCGCTGCCTACACCATCGGCTCAGGCGGGGTAGGGGTCCAGTCCCTGACGCTCAATGACAGCGGCGCGATCACTTTGAACAGCACGGTGGCCAGTAACCAACTCGTCAACGCCAATCTGACGCTCGGCACCGCGACCGGGCCCTTCACCTATAGTATCAACCAGAATGCCCCGGCTGCCACGTTGACACTTGCCGGCACCATCCAGGGCGGCGTGGGTGGGGTGGCGGGCGCCAAGACGTTATCGGTCGCTGGAGTCGGCCTCACCACGATTTCTGGAATTATCGCCAACGGAGGTGCGAGTCCGGTATCGCTCTCCAAGTCCGGTACCGGCATCCTGGTCATGACCAACGCCAACACCTACATGGGCAACACCACCGCTGGTGGCGGGGTGCTCCGTGCCGATTACGGCGTCGGATTACCCAGCGCGACCGGTGTGTTGTACCTGCAAGGCAACGGCGTGTTGGAAACCACAGGCACGATCGCCCGCACTTTGGGCACGGGCGCCGGCAATATCTCCTTCAGCGGCAACGGCGGGTTCTCCGCCCGCGGTGGTGCTCTTGGGGTCACGCTTAATGGCGGCGGCACGCTTACGATGGGCTCCACGGCGTCATTCTTGGCTCAAGGCGCATCGCTGGTGCTCGGTTCAGCCAGTGACGATAGTGTCGTGACCTTCAATCACACCCTCGACTACACCGGTAATCCCGCGTTCAATTGGGGTGGTTTGAATGTCGTCCACAACACCAGCATTCCCCTGACCCAGGACAAGGCGATCTTGAACGGGGGGATTAAGTTCACGGGGGGTAATTCCGGTATCAATAATGGCTGGCAGAAGTACGGCAGTGGGCGGATCGAGGTCACGGGCGCGAGTGCATCGGGTAGTTCCATTAACTTCCTGATCTCCGGCGGCGTGTTGGCCCTGACCGGTTCAGGGACGCTCGACACCTATCGCGGCGTGTGGGTGGGCGGCGGTGATTTCGAGATTACCGGCGGTAACGCGGCCAACACTGCCAAGGGGATCAACATTCTGGGCATCAGCAATGGGTCAGACTTGTCCGGTAACGGCGGCGTGATTGCGGCCTACGGCGGTCCGGCGATCGTCACCGTGGTGCCAGGCAGCGGGTACGCCGCCAAACTCACGGCGGCGTCCGTGAGCCGGCTCGTCGGCGGTACGGTGCTGTTTCGCGGAACTAGTCTCGGCACAGCTACCAATCCCATACCCAATGTGGCGAACGTGTTTGTTACCGACTCGACGCAACTCTATCTCACCGGCGATGCCTCGAACGTCAACACCCGGCGGAAGATTGTTCCCTATGCGATGGGCGATATCTCGGCGACGGGCTTCGGGACCGACTTTGTCACCTATAACACCACGAACGGCATCCGTCTGCTGACGGCGGGCGAGTACGACAACGTGATTACGGATGGCCAGAACCTGACCAACAATGTCAGCCTCACTTCTGTTCAGACTCTGAACTCCACGACGCTCGTCAACGCCCTGCGGTTGGGTAGCGGCGGCGGTGTGACCGGGAGTGGCACGCTGACCCTCAACAGCGGCGCGATCCTGGCTCTTGCCGGCAATAGCGGTCTGAGCATCGGCACGCTGGACTTCGGAACCAAGGAAGCGGTTTTCACCACCCTCGGCGACCTCACGATTAGCAGCAGCGCCTTGACCGGTAGCGGGGGCCTGACCAAGAGCGGTTCAGGCACGCTGACACTCACGGGCTCGAACGGCAATACCGGCAACAACACGGTAAACGCCGGCAAGTTGGTCGCCGGAGCCGCCAATGTCTTTGGTAGCGGACAACTGAAGCTCCAGCCTGGAGCCGTGGCGGATATGGCTGGCTTCGACCAGACCCTTGCCGCGCTCACGGGCGCCACGGCGGGCATCTTCACCAACAGCGGTGTGGCGGCGACCCTCACGCTCAATGTCCCTGCTGACACCACCATGGGCTCCACACTCTTTGGCAACGTGAATCTCGTCAAGACCGGGATGGCCACGTTTGCGGCCACGCCTTCGCAATTGGCCAATACAGGCAGTCTCACCGTCAAGGCCGGCACCTTCCAGGTGAGCTTCGTCAACAACAACGGCACGATCGGAAGGGCTATCACGTTGGACGGCGGCACTATCCTTTATTACAGCCTTGTCAGTAACCAGAATAGCGGGAACGAACATACCTTCGGTGACAATATTGTTATTAATGCCAGCGGTGGCTTGATTTCGCTCGATACGGTCACGGGGTTCAACCCGATCAGCGGGGGGCGCTTGACCGGTACGGTGACAATGAATGGCACACTGATTTTAACCAACGGTCCTGTGAACAAGTCGGTTGGCATGCAGTGGGCGCTCAACAATCTCACAGTAAACGGCACGCGGACGATTTACAACAACTCGCCTGCCACGGCCCAGTACACCGCAACCCTGCCCACGGCCATTGCGGGGGGCGCCACCGCCAACCTGACTCTTGCCAGCGGGACGGGGGCCGGCTTCCAGATCAACAGCGCCACGGCGAGTTCCCTGAACCTTGGTGGACTCACGATCAATGCGGGTTCGGCTTTACGCATGGCCACTGGTTCCGCCGATCCGTTCGCGCAAATCAAGGCCAACGGCGGTATCACCACTGTTTACGGGACGCTCAGCTTCAAGGGCAACGGACAGAGCATTACCCCCATGAACTACTCCTTCCAGGCCGGCAGTCAAATGAGCCTGCTCAACGTGGGATGGGACAGCAACTACACCATTAGCAGCAACCTTACGGTCGATTCCACCGGGCTGACAACGCTTTACTGCGAGCCCTACCGCGGAGGCGTGACGGTGACCTCGCCCTACATCCTCACCATCGGCAACGGCGGTCTGTTCAGTATTGCCGTTTCCAAAAGTGATGGTTCGGAGACGACCAGCGCCAACCTGAAATTGCTGAACGGTTCGGTTCTCCAGGGCTACAATGTCAACACCTACGCCGGCGGATTGATCCGTAATGCCGGCACGCTGACCCTTGGTGACGGCACCACGAGCGTGATCACGATCCGCGGCAACCATGCCGCGCAGACCGACACGTTCAACCTTGGCTATTCCGCCAACGTCACCGACAACGGCAATGTGAGGATCAAGTACGCGAACACCAGCGCCGCAGCCGGCAGTTACTTCAATGTCGGCTGGAGCGCCGGCGGAAGCACAACCGCGGCCCTCGTGCCGTTCAAGGAGACCTCCGGTGGTACCGAGTTCGTTCCGTTGGTGGGTAGCGGCGGCGTGGCCATCGTCGGTCCGAGCAGCGGCACGGTCGCCACGTTCACGAATACGACCACGCTCTCTACCGGTGGAGCAGTCGGTTTCTACAATTGTGGAGCCAACAATGTCCGGGGTTCGATCGGTGCGGTGGTTGTGACGAATACGGGGAGCTTCATGATCACCAATTCGGCCGGCAGCGTGCAAACACGTGACCTGACCATTTCCGGTGGTACGATCGGAGGGATGGGCACCTTCACGGCGACGAACAATTTGACCCTCACCAACAATGCCACATACCAGGTCTGGCTGTACGGCTCGGCCAGCAACCAGTGCGGACTGTTGGACGTGAGCAATGCCCTCGCCATTGCCAGCGGGACCACGCTGACCGTGGCGCTTGCCAACGGCTTCTCGCCCTCGGCCAACCAGTACTGGAATGTCGCGCGGGCCCCCTCGATCAGCGGTGTGCCGTCAGCGCCGCCGGGGTACTCCGTTCAAGTCCAGGGAAACTACCTGCAACTCACGAAACTTGACACGTCCGGTTTTGTGCCGGCCATTGCCAACGTCAACCCGACCAATGTGCAGCACACCGCCGCGTTTCTGAACGGGAACCTGATGTCCACCGGCATGGCACCGGTAACGGTCTCTGTGTTCTGGGGCCCGGCCGATGGCGGCTCGAACGCGGTTGGTTCCACCTGGGCCAATACGAACACGTTCCCCGGCACGCAGCTGCCAGGCTACCTCACTACCAATGTGACGCTTGTGGTCAACACCTACTACTACTACCGGTACTACGCGACCAACACGTTCGGGGACTACATGGCCCGCTCGGTGCAGTCCTTCATGACAGGCGATATCAACATTCAGAAACTGGCGGATGCCGGCGAGACCGGGCCTGTGACGGGGCTCTTCTCGGTGGCGCGTGCGGCGACGCTGACGAATGAGGACCTGACTGTCAACTACGCGGTCAGTGGTACGGCCAGCAACGGCGTCGATTACGCCAGTTTGAGCGGAACGGTTCTGATCCCGCGCGGGGAGACCAATGCGACCATCGCGGTGGCGGCGATCCCGGACGCCCTGGTGGAAGGGACGGAGTATGTCACGCTGACACTCCTTCCCGGCAGCTACGTGGTTGGCGCCTCGCCCACGGCGACGGTCGCCATCGCGGACTACGCGGCCAAGAACCTGATCTGGACCGACGGCAGCGGTTCGCACAAGTGGAACAGTGCAGACACGAACTGGACGGACGGCGCGGCTCAGAAATTCACCGATGGGGACAACGTGAACTTCGATAATTCTGCCGCCAATCGCTTTATCTCGATTCCGGCAACCGTGCAACCCGCGTCGGTCACATTTCAGAACACCTCAGCGGCAACGTATCAGGTGACCAACGGGGTGCTTGCCGGTGCGGCTGTTGTGACTGTGGCGGCTGGGGGCACCGTGAAACTCGGGCTGGACGGTTCTGAGATGGCCGCCACTCTGGCGCCCGTGATGACCTATTCCGGCGGGACGGTGATCTCCAACAACAGTCTGGTCAAGTACTCCTGCGGTTCGTCCACGCCGACCAATGCGCTGGGCAGCGGGGCCGTGACGTTTGGTGGTGGACGCCTGAACCTGAACTATTCCGGCAATGTCGATCAGAAGGGCATGTTGCTGACGAACACCCTGGTCGCCGGGGCCCTCGGCGGAACCTTGGATCTTACGCCCGACGGCGGCGGCAACAACCGGCGCCCCTCCTGGACCTTCGCCGGTGGGGCGACCCTCGGTGGCACGCTGGCGGTGGTTGGCGACGGGTTGAACCAGGGCCTCGTCAACTCCTCGACGTTTGCCGGGGTAGTGGCGCTCACCAGTGACAGCACGATCTCCAACGGCACGGTCAACCCGGGTGCGGCAATCTACCTATCGGCACTCTCCGGTGCCGGCCGCACGCTCACATTGGCGGGCCAGTCATTTGTTCTTGCCGGCACCGGCGGTGCGGCCATCAACGTCAGCAACCTCAACGTGAACGCCTCATTGTCGATCGTCCCGGGAAATGGCTCAATCTACAATAACCAGGACTACCTGAGCCAACTGCGCGCGAATGGCGGCAAACTGGCGATGGGCAGCGGCAAGACATTGACGCTGGGCGCCGGACAGTGGCATCCCGCCGACTTCGCGTTTGGTAGCAACGTCGTTATCAGTCTCGTGCTCGGCGGTCAGGGCAGCCAGGGTACCTTCACGGACAATATCTCCATCGGCACCAACGCCAACCAGGCCACCCAGATCTACTGGTCGGTGGGACAGAATGAAGTCCTCGCCGCCTCCAGCGGCAAGACGCTCACCATCGGTGCGGGCGGCCTGCTAAACCTCTATTCCGCCTCCATGCCAGCAACGATGGACGGCAACCTCCGCCTTACGGACGGATCCCGGTTCAACCTGACCTGGATGCCGAACAACAGCTTCAACCGCAGCAGCGGAACCTTCTATCTGGGCGACGGGAACGCGGCCACTCGGGAGACCGTGCGGATCACAGGCAGCATGAACGCCGACAACTCCCTGAATATCTTCAACCTGAACTACTCCTCCGGCAACCTCAGCGATGACGGCAACGTGGTGCTGCAGTACGAGAGCAACGCGGGCAGCGCCGCGTCGAGTTTCAACATGTCCTGGGCGTTCGGGCCCTTCCGCGGCGGTTCGGCGGGTACGACGTTCATGCCCGCCCCGGGCACCCTGGGGTTAAGGGCAGTCGGACCGGCGGCTCCGGGAACGGTCTTCACGGTCTCCAACACCGTGACTGTGGCGACCGCCGGGACTGTCGGGTTCTACAATTCCAGCGGTTCGAGCATTGATGTGCAAGGGCCGGTTGTTGTCACCAACGGCGGCACCCTTGCGTTCTCGACCAACGGGACGGTCCTGGCCGGCAACACGACGTTCTACGCCGGGTCGACGCAGGCGGTCACGATGGTGGGGACGGCCACCAATGCCGTGGGCTATCTGAAAGTGTCCGGCACCCTTGCGTTTGCCAGCGGTTCAAAGTTCGTGGGAAGTAATCCTTCGGGATTCTGGCCGGCGCAGGGTTTCTGGTACGTGGCGGAAGCCACAACAATCAGCGGCCTGCCCGACCGCGGCGAGTTCGGCGTCGCCGTCGAACCCGGCACTCCTCAGCGGCTCAAAGTCTACCTCATCAACGGCACCATCTACACTTTGCGTTGACCGGGACCAGAATGAATGATAGACACTGGGATAGGACAAATTATGCGGGTCCATCAATTAAATACTATCGTGAAAGTATATCGATTAATGCCTTTAACATCAGGTGGTTGTGAGAAAATGGCTACAATTTATGCCTGATTCTATTGACGGTACAAATGGAAAAATTTATAATCTAAGGTAGTTCAGTAGAAAATATCAGGGGGGAGCAATATGAAGCGAATTCTGATTTGTTCATTGATGTGCGCGGCAGTAACGGCACATGCTTCAGATGGGACGTGGAATGGCTCGGTAGGCGGCAACGCTGGCCCTGCAGATGTGGGGCGGAATTGGTCGGCCACTAGTAACTGGGTCGGCAGTATTGTAGGTGGCACGGTGGGGACCACCACCAGTCCTGACACCCTGTTTATGAGCACTGCGGGGCATTACACCATCACCTTGGACAACAATTACAACATCAAGAATGCCTGGCACAATTCCAATCCCCACCGTCATGCCATCGTTCAGACCAATGGGACCAGTGTTCTAAGTCTGACCAGTGGCGGCTCGATCACCGGGAATGGAAACGTCATGTATTACACGCCCATCCGTCTGGAAGGGGGCAGCGGGGGATCCTATGCGTTAGCGGTGGCGGGTCCCTTGATGATCTATGGTCCAATGGTCGGCACGGCTACGGCGGGCGGCAATTACACCTTGATTCTCTCCGGTCTCAGCGCAAATGAGAGTGATTTCACCTTTTCTGGAAGTTATGTGGGAAGTCTCGCGGATGGCTCGGGCGGTGGATCCCTGTCCGTGCTCCAAACGAATGGTTTCTGGAATATGAACAGCGCCAACAGCTACAGTGGACCCACCACGGTGCGGAATGGGCACATGAAGTTTGGTAATGCCGTTTCTCCCTTTGGAACCAATATCATTGTTTTGGGTGACAGCGGTACGGTTTCCGGGGATAGCATTGAACTGGAGCATGCCAACAACGGCACTCTGAACTGCAACATTATCGTGAATTCCAACAATGTCACAGGCACGACAATGATTTCGGTTCGTAATAATCTGGGTACTCCCACCTTTGGGGGTACAATCACTCTCAGTCGTACGATCACGGTCTACGCGGTGAACTCTGGTACCCCAACCTTTACCGGTGTCATCTCGGGGCCCGGCGGCATCATCAAGAGCGGTGTCAACTTTGCCAGACTTCAGAATGCCAACACCTATACGGGCGATACCACGATGAGTGATGGCGAACTGAGATTAAAACATGTCAATGCGATTCAGAACAGCACACTGGACATGGGAGTGGCGGGCAGCCAGTTTGTCACGTTCGATTTGAGTGGCAACAATATCTACAATCTAGGTGGCTTGAAAGGGACCAATAATCTGGCCATTGGCGGGAATACGATCAGCGTCGGCGCCAACAACAAGACGACTACCTATTACGGGGTGATCAGCGGCGCCGGCGGTGCCTTCACCAAGGTGGGGACGGGGATCTTAACGGTGAACACCAACACCTATTCGGGTGCGACAACCGTCAGCGCCGGAACCTTGTTGATTAACGGATGGTTGTCCACCACCACTTCGACCGTGACGGTCAGTGCCAATGGAACCCTGGGCGGCACAGGGACGATCCAGCGCGCGGTGTCGGTGCAAAGCGGCGGGACGCTCCGCGGCGGGATTCCCGGTGCGGTGGGTACGCTCACGATTGTCAGCAATGTGACCATGGCGGCCAACACACAAGTGGCCTGTGATCTGGCGAATGGCGCCATGAGTACCATCAATATTCTGGGATCACTCACTCTGCCCACCGCCGGCACCGTGACAGTGACCAGGGGGACCGGTCGGCTGATTTCCGGACCCACCGCGTTGATTACGGCGAGCGGCAATATTACGTGCCCTTCAATTTCAGGGTGGACGGTCCTTCCTGCGGGTGGGTACACCCTTTCGCTGACCACGACCCAGTTTTTGTTGCAACCGCGTTCAGGATTCGTGTTTATGGTGGATTGATTTATGGCTATGACGGGTTAGGGGGGGGGCTATGAAAATAGATATTAAAGTTTTTGGGATTGCCGTGCTGGTGGGGCTGCTCTGGGTGCAGTTAAGCAGTGCGGCGGTGACGAATACCGTGCCCTGGTCGGATTCGTTTGAATCCTATACCAATGGGGCCAGTATTGTGGGAACCAATGGCTGGACTGGTCCGGCCTCGAGCCCGGCCAGCGGCATGGCCAGCACCGATCCGACGATCCTTGCGGCCTTGATGACCTATACGAGTGCCCCTGCCGCGGGATTATCATTCCCTCTGTCCGTCACGCATACTACGGTGTTGCAGACCACCACCATGTCCACCAACGAAGTGCACAGCGCCACGGGCGGGGTGGTGACGGTGGAGTTCATGTCCCTTCCCTCCGTTCAAGATGTTCAGCCTGCCAACCCCGCCAACCTGTATTATGCCTTCTATGTCGACACGAACTTCAATCTGGTGATCTGGCACCAGAACCGGACGGGCGGCACGACGAACAACGAATGGCGCGCCATGACGACCGGACCGGTCATTGCCACCAATGCCTGGTCGCGATTCACCGTCGTACAGGATTACATCCACAACATGTTCCAGATCCGGGTGAGCGAGACCAACACCGTCACGGACCCGGTCGGCTGGAGCAGTCCTGGCGGCACGCAGTCGGGTTCCTGGTTCTTCATGACCAAGACCAATGCCTCGCTATCGCAAGTCATGGTGGGCGGGGATGACACCTATTTCGATGACCTGATGCTGACCAACCGCGTTGTGATCTGGAGCACAAACCGTTTTATGGAGAATGGGGCGAATGACGGAACCATCAATCCAAATCCCAGTTTCGATATGGCGTTGAGTTACGATACGTTCACCGGGACCAATGGCCAGGTGTTGGATGGCAGTGCAGTCACGGTAACCAATGTTCCTGCCGGGCTGACAGGGGTGGTGTCACGGTTGGATGCCACGCACCTGCGCTTGACCCTGACCGGCACGGCGGTGCCTAACGAGTCGATCAACGGGGTTTCCAACCTGACAGTGGTCCTCAAGGATAGCGCGTTTTCGTTGGGGAGTGCGGCGGATGTTGCGGGCGCCTCCAATAACACGATTGGGGTTTCCTTTATGGATCATGCGGCGCTGGCCTTGAGCCGGACGAACTTCGTGGAGGCGGCGGCCAACGATGGGTCGATCAGTAACACCATTAATGTGACCTTGATCTCAACGGCGTTCACCAATACGTCGCCGCTGATCGCCGGCACGCATTACACCATTGCCAATGTGCCGCAGGGGCTCGCCTTCAGTATGACCCGTAGTGATGCCACCACCGCTGTGGCTCACCTGACCGGTAATGCCGCCGCGCACCGGGCGGTTGAGAGTACGAACATGAATCTGGCTTTCCTGGATGCGGCGTTTCCGGGGATGGCGGCAGCGAATGTCTTTGGCAGCGCCACCAATCTGGCGGTCACCTTCGCCGATCAACCGGTGCTGGCCTATTCCAGCACGAACTTTGCCGAGTCGGCTGCCAGCGACGGCTCGATTGGCAACACGATTGCCATCACGCTAACAGGCGATACCTTTACCAACCTGCCCTCATTTACCAATGGGGTGCAATATGTGGCACCCGCCGTGCCTGTCGGCTTGACTCTGGTTCTGTCCCGGACCAGTCCGACCACGATCACGGCAAGCCTGACCAATGCGGCTAATGCCCATGCGGCGTTGAACAGCCTCTCCAGTATCGGTTTCGCCTTCCTCAGCCCCGCCTTTAGTAATGTTGCGGCGAGTAACATTGTGGGCAGCATCACGAATCTGGCGGTCACATTCTCCAATCCGCCGGTGGTGAGCGCCGTTAGTACGGGCTTCTTTGAGTCGGCCGCCAACAACGGGTCGATAGGCAACAGCAATACCGTTACACTTAGCGGCGCCGCATTCGCGACCGGTCCGTTCGTGAGCAATACCCATTTCACTGTCTCCAATGTGCCGGTGGGGCTTGTCTTCGGCTTCAACCGTGACAGTGCCTCGCAACTCACGGCTACGCTGACGGGGCAGGCATCGAACCATCTGTCTGCAAACAGCATCACCAACCTCACGGTGACCTTCCTGAATGGGGCCTTTAACGGGGTGCTGGCCTCCAATATTGTGGGTTATCCGTTGACCTATGCGGTCACTTTCTCGAACCAGCCGTCGCTCACCTACAGCGGCAATACGTTCACGGAGGCATCGGCCGGTTTGATAGATAACCGAACGCCCCTGACCATCACGCTTGCCGGTGATACGTATGCCGCGGATGTGACCAATCGTATTGCGGTTGCCAATATGCCCGGCGTGCTGACGGCGGCGTTTACCCGGGATACCCCCACGCAAATAAGTGTCCGCCTGAATGGCATGGCGACCAACAATGCCAGCAGCGACAGTATTTCCAACCTGACATTCACGTTTCAGGCGGGGGCCTTTACCTTGTCCGACTACAATCAGGTTGACAACTATGTGAAGAACAACTTGCGGGTCACGTTTATTGACGACCCGGGATTCTTTAACTTTGTTCCGTATATCGAACCTTTTGAGGGCTATGCCAATGGGTTCTGGCTGGCGGGAACCAACGGGTGGACGGCCGATTATTATGCCGGGGCCGGAGTGGTTACCAACGATGCCGTGGTGACCGCCAACCTGACAAACTCGCTCCCGACCAATCATGAATTCCCGATTGTGACGAATCACACCCAGGTGTTATCGGTGAATGACGTCCTGCGCACGAGGATCAACAGTGAAACCAATAAGTTGGTGTATGTGGACTTCATGACGCAGCCGAGCGTGATATCAGCGGCCTGGGATACCTCCTACACCAACCTGCAGTATGCGTTTTATGTGAATACCAACCTGCATCTGGTGATCTGGCACTGCAATCAGACAGGTTCGCCTTACACGAACGAATGGCTGACGTTGCAGAACAGTCCGGTGATCGACACCTCGCGCTGGGTGCGGTTCACGATTGCGCAGGACTATACCCACAAGATGTTCCAGTTAAGCGTCAACGAACTTGCCCCGATCAGCGATCCTGCCGGCTGGTCGGCAGGGGGGGTAAGTCCCAACGGCTCGTGGTTCCACATGGTTCAGACGAACAGCTCCATGAGTCATTTCATCGTTTCTGGTAACGGCCAGTTGTATTTGGATGACCTTACGGTTCGAACGAGTCTACCCGCCTCCTATGGGGGCACCACCATCGGCGTGATTTACACGATCCGGTAGAGGGTGAAGGATGAGTCGATGTTTTGACAGAGTGAGTTAGGTATGCGAAAAGATAATAATATGTCGTCTGAAATTGTCTTTGCATCCTCCAGGTGGATGCCGGCGTCCCTGTCGGCATCTTATCGCGCCGGGGACGGCGCGATCCACCTTGGTGGATATTGGGGCAATGATGAGTCGGATTATACGGCGGAGTTTGAATGGTTGATGGTGGCTGGATTCAGCGGAGGTGTACGATGAAACGGATAAGTCTTGGAATTATCGGGGGCTGTCTTTTTGTCAGTGTCGCGCTCGGGGCGAGTGTGACCTGGAATCTGACTACTGGGGGACTGTGGGACACCACCACCGGCAACTGGACCGGTGGGTCGCCTACGGCAAATCTGTTTGTGAACGGTGATGATGCCCTATTTAATAAAACCCAGGGTGGCACCATTACCATTGTGGGCGGGATCACGCCCAACTCCACGACGGTCAGCAATACGACGACGGCCTATTATTTCAGCGGTTCGTTGGGTGGTGGCTCGCTGACCAAGGCTGGTGCCGGCAGTTTGATTTTGAGCAATGCGAATAGTTTTTCCTCTGTGACGATCTCCACCGGGACGGTTCAGGTCATCAATACCGGTTCGCTGGGAGCGGGTACTGTCAATTTGGCTGCCGGGGGTACGCTCGCCCTTATTCCTGCGGGACCGAACAACTATGGCAATGCCATCAATGTTACCGGCACCGGTACGGCCACGATCAATAACCGTCCGAGTGGCGGCGGCGCCCCTACCAATACTCTTGGGAACCTTACCATCGGCGGTCAGACTTTGGTGGTCAATGGGGCGGGTAGTGGCGGTGGAAATTCCTTAAAGCTCATCATGGGTAACGTTTCGCTGGTTGGCGGTTCACCGACTTTTTCTATATTCAAGGAACCCACCGGAGGAGGGAGCCATGTGGTCGCCGTAAGCGGTATCACTGAGGACGCTACCCCAAGGTCAATTACCGTGGTCGGGGATAACACTGTGGGAAGTCCAGTTTCCGGTCTTATCATCACCGGTGGCAGCAGTTACAGTGGGGGAACGATTATCAATGGTGTCGGCATGCTCCAGGCCTCTGCCGATAACGCATTGGGCAGCGGTGCCATCACGATCAACAGTAACGGGACGTTGCGTGCTTCAACGACCAACTCTTTGCGCAGCAGTGCGGGCGGCACGCCGCTGCCTATCACTCTAGCGGGTGGGGGGCGTCTCTATCTTCAATCAGGATTCAACACGGGATACAGCAACGCTATAACTGTTACAGGATCTGGCACGGCCACGATTATCGCCAGTACCGGCAATGAGGTGAATGATGTTCTCGGTCCTCTCACAATCAGCAATCAGACACTCTCGTCCTCCTCCTGGTCTACCGGCACCGGAGGGCCCAGTGCCAATCCTACCGTAACAGTTTCGTCCGTTACTATGAATGGGCCGGCTACCTTTGACGTTCAAAACGAAGGTTCCGGAAAGTCGGGCACTTGGGTATTCGGGCCGGTTAGCGAGGATGCATCCAGTCGGTTGCTGACCAAGACAGGCGTTGCTACTCTCAGATTAACGAGTTCTAATGCCTATAGCGGCGGTACGGTGATCAGTGCCGGGACACTGATGTCCCTCGCCGACTACGCCCTTGGGAGTGGGCCGGTCACCAATAATGCCGGTTGCATGCTGGTGGCTGGCACGGCTAGCGCCATGAATAGCAACGCCAGCCCTAATGGACCGCTCTCCATCACCCTGGCCTCGAGCAGCATCCTCGAACTTCGGAATGATGCCTCGACCATCTTCGATGGTAACGTCACCATTACTGGTGGCGGAATAGTTACGGTACAAGTCAGCAAAGCAACGAGCGGTAACATCGCGCCGCATACTCTCAAACTATTGAATATTGGTAACCAAACGGCGGTCGTCAAGGTTGGTACGTTTGGTGGTGTCACCGGAGGTACCTACCTTATTTTGACTATCAACTCTGTGGTCTTGTCCGGCAACGCGACGTTTTATGTCGATCAGACCACCGATCTCCATCACCTCATGCTCGCTATGGTCAGTGAAGACCTCGCCGGCGGACGGGCACTGACAAAAACGGGCGTTGGACGGTTGACGTTAACCGGCGCCAATACCTACAGCGGCGATACCAAGATCACGGCTGGTTCGTTGGTTGTCAGTAATGCACTCGCGTTACAGAGCAGTACACTGGATTACAATTATGCCGGCACGTTCAGCTTCGGCGCCGGACTGACTGCTGCCACCTTCGGCGGTCTCAAAGGTTCAACAAATATTGTCCTGCCCAATCCTTTTACTCTGAGTGTTGGCAATAACGGCCAAACCAACAGTTATAACGGCCAGTTGAGCGGGACGGGGGCGTCGCTGGTCAAGGTCGGGAGCGGGATGTGGTCGTTGAATGGCAGCAATACCTATTCGGGCGCCACGACAGTCAGTAATGGGACTTTGCTGATCAATGGATGGCTTTCCGCGACCAACTCAGCCGTGACGATCACTGCAGGGGGTACACTGGGCGGCACAGGGACGATCCAACGCGCGGTAACCGTACAGAGCGGCGGCACCCTCCGCGGCGGTATTCCCGGCACGGCTGGCAGTCTGACGATCTCCAGCAATGTGACGCTCAATTCTGGCGCGGCATTGGCGTGTGATGTGGTCGATGGGGCGGCGAGTTCCATCAATGTTACAGGAACACTGATCCTGCCCTCGACAGCCACGGTCAATGTCACCCGAGCTGGGACGCAAATCACCAGTTATGCCCCCCTGTTCACGGCGGGCAGTATTTCCAACCTCTCGATGTCGGGTTGGACCGTTATTCCCAGCACCTATCGTGTGACGCTATCTGGCAACCAGCTTTCGCTTCGGCTCCGCGCCGGCTTCATGTTCATGGCGAATTGATTACATCGGGCGAATGTTTAGAGGACTCTTAGCCTGATTCTGTTGAAAAAATCTAGTAGACCTATTAAAGGCTATAGTATATATTTAACCAATCAATATACCTAATAAGGGCTTCTAATGGATATACATAAGACAGAGGATGAGCTGGCGTTCGAACTCGGCAGGCACCTCCGTGATATCCGCCTGCGTCAAAACATCGATCAGCGCCGTCTCGCCCAACAGGCCGCAGTCGCTCTCAACGTGATCAAGAACCTAGAGGGCGGCAAAGGCGCCACGGTTGCCTCCCTGATCAAGGTGTTGCGCGCTCTGGGCCAGGAGGCGTGGCTCGGCACGCTGGCCCCGAAGGTCTCCGTCAGTCCCATGCAGTTGCTCAAGGCCAAACCTGCACGGCAACGCGCATCTCACGCCAAAGGGTCGCCTCATGTATAAGCCGGTCCACGTGATCGAAGCCCGCGTGTGGGGGCATACGGTTGGCGCTGTGGCCTTGGATCCGCGATTGGGGTACTACGCCTTCGAATACGCTCCCTCCTTCGTCCGGATGGGCATCGAGCTCGCTCCATTGACCATGCCTCTCGCCCAAGCCGGCGAACCGTTCGTGTTCACGGAATTACCCGAACTGACCTATAAACGATTGCCGGCCATGCTGGCCGATTCCTTGCCGGACGACTTCGGCAACACACTCATCGACGGTTGGATGGCCGCGCGCGGTGTCGAGCGCTCTCAGATCACGCCGCTCGACCGCCTGGCCTACATGGGCAAGCGCGGCATGGGTGCCCTGGAGTTTCACCCGGTGCGCAGCGGCCCAGCAGGAACCTCCGCCACCGCCATTTCGCTCGCGACCCTTGTCGAAAGTGCCCGTCTGGCCCTGCAGGGCGATCTCAGTTCGGAACACCTGGCTGGCGCTGCTCTGACGCAGATCATCAAGGTGGGAACATCGGCCGGCGGCGCACGCGCCAAGGCCACGATCGCCTGGAATCCCAAAACGCAGGAGATCCGCGCCGGACAGTTCGATGTCGATTCCGGCTTTGAGCATTGGCTGCTCAAGTTCGACGGCATGGGCGCCGACCGGGAACTGGGCGGTTCACAGGACTACGGGCGCATCGAGTACGCCTACCACCAGATGGCGACCGCCGCCGGCATCGCCATGTCCGACTGCCGGTTGCTGGAGGAGGGCGGCCGCGCCCATTTCATGACCCGGCGTTTCGACCGCGACGGCAACCGCAAACATCACATGCAGACCCTCTGCGCCATGGCGCATCTTGACTACAAGCAGAAGGCCAGCCACGACTACAACCAACTCATTCAGGTGATCTCCCGTCTGCGACTCGGGTACACGGCGCTGGAGGAAGCTTTTCGTCGCATGGCCTTCAATGTCATGGCTGCCAATTGCGACGACCACTCCAAGAACTTCTCGTTCCTGTTGCGCGAAGGCGGCGACTGGACACTCGCGCCCGCCTACGACGTCACCCACGCCCACAACCCCGAAGGCCAGTGGACGAACCAACACCTGATGGCGGTGAACGGGAAATTCGCCGGCATCACGCGCGCAGACCTGCTCATCGTGGCCGACCGGTTCGGCATCGGCACCGCCGCCAAGGTTCTCATGCAGGTCAATGCCGCCGTCGTCAACTGGCCGGACTTCGCCGCGCGTGCCCGTGTATCACCCGGGGAATCCGCCAGAATCCGCTCCCATCACCACGTGCTTTGATAATCCCGCAAGAAGACTGGGGACAAACTGAATTTGCCGTCTTATTTCCATAGCGTCTTGACGTGTGGGTAACTTAGAATGCGCTTGTCGGCAGTGATGAGCGTCAGGTTGTAAAGGCGTGCAGTGGCAACAATCATCTCATCCGCAGGGTCTGAGGAAAAACCATCTGGTAAGGTGGTGGAATTTATTGAAACGGGTTCGGTGAGCGGATAGAGCCTGATCAATCCGGGTGTCAGTGCCTGCGCGAACCAATCGGCAAGGGGAATCGTCAATTTAATCCGTCCCTTTTGCACCAGTTTGGCAACTTCCCACAAACTGATGCTGCAAAGCCCAAACGGAACATATTTGGAATCAGTCAAACAACGACGGACGTTCGCCGGAATCGCTTCTGGATTCTCCAGCAGCCAGAACCAAACATGGGTATCCAATAGAAACTTCACCGGGAGGCCTCCCACTCGTCTGCGCCAATGGCAGGAGAAACGATATCGCCCACATAAGTGGCGGTCCCCTTCAGCGAGCCCATGAATTTTTTCGGATCCAAATTCGGCCCGGATTGAGGCGGACTAATGACGGCAATTACCCTGCCATGATTGGTGATTTCGACGGTCTTGTATTCTGCTTGAATCTCCCTGAATACCATCGTGCATTTTGATTTAAATTCACTTACCGGCATTTTCATGGTCATATTTCCTGTCTATCTAGTCATAATAATTGACCATTATTGGGCATTTGTCGAAATCATTTTTCTAACGCCTGAATCCTGCGTTCTAACTCCTGCTAAGGACCGGTCAGAAGGTCGGCCCCCGTAATCATGCGGCAGAAAACATCCGAACTCCTGATGCCGGGAGCGAGTTCGCCCTCATGGATCAGGATTGGCCGGATGGAATACGGGGTCCGGGCGGGCAGCGCGCGGATTTTTTCGGTGACGTCATTCGTGACGGAGGCGGCAACGCGCTTCTGGAACTTTATCTCGCACACATAGAGCGTGTTCTTTGTCTGAATCAGGAGGTCGATTTGGCATCCCTTGTGTCGCAAGGTCTGGCGTTGGAAGTAAGGCGCAGCGCTCACCACACTTTCAGGGGAAAGGTCGAGGTTCCGGATAATGGCATCAAGGTTATTGAGGATGAGGTTCTCAAACTGGAATCCCATGATCGTGTCCCAGTTGGGGAGGGTTTCCAGATGAACATCCCGGAAGAGCCCCTGCTCGACCTTCTCCTTTACGGGTTCGATATAGCGCAAATAGAATCGCAGGTAGTTGTCGCGGATCCGGTATTTGCTAAGGGCGGTTTTGTGTCCCGAGGTATTCCAGGCGAAGTCCCGAGCCACCATGCCTGCGGCTTCGAGAATCGCCAGCATTTCGGAGAGGCCGCCGGTTGGCTTGACGTCCAGGGCTTGGCAGAGTTGACCCGGTTCCAGAGAGGCGCCGGACAACGCCTCCACGATGCGTTTGAATGTGGCGGAGCGGGTGCCAAAGATGTCCTTGAATATCTTGTCGAACTCTGTGAAGAGTAAACCTCCGGGTGAGAAGCACATCCGCTTGATATTCTGCTCCGCAGTCTGGTCAGGGCGGATTTCTTCCAGATAGCGGGGAACGCCGCCGGTGACGCAAAGCAGGCGTAATTTCTCAGCCGCCGAAATGTGCCCGCCTCCCTTCCAGAAGGCGGTGGTGCTGTGGAGCGGCAGCTCTTCCACCGTGAGGGTGAGCGAAACCCGGCCCATGAAGCCTTTGTCATAGAGGATATTACTGTCGATCCAGGATGTGACGGAGCCGCACAGGAACAGGATCAGCCGGTCGTTCTTCTTGAAGCGGGTATCCCACACGCCTTTCAGCGTTCCGGCAAAATCCTTGTCCTTGGCCGCCATCCACGAGATCTCATCGAGCAGGATGACCGTTTCGCCTTCTGCGGTAAGTCCTGCCAGAGTGGCGAGGGCCTCATGCCAGTTCTCGAAGTGCATGGCAGGGAGCCCGAACGCCGTGCCTATCTGTTGGCCGAAGTGGTTGAGTTGGTCCTCATTCCGAAGCCCTTCGCGGGGTGCCAACCCATAGAACTCCAAGAACCGGCGGGACTTGCCAAATTCCTCAATCAGCGTGCTCTTGCCGATACGCCGCCGCCCCCGGCATACCACCAACCCCGCAGTGCGGCGGTGGCTAAACTCACGGAGAAGCCCGATCTCGCGTTCTCTTCCCACAAACATGGCCGCCTCCTTTGTTGATTTTAAGTCATTTCTTTAATTTGATTAAAGTGACGTAGAAATGACATATAGTCAAAATAAAGTCAAATATATAAACTGAGTGATCAGACTTAAAAATGACATATCGTTTCGTATAGGGAACATTTTTATTCAACTTATCCTGTGTATCCTGTATATCCTGTTAGAAATTTAGATTCTGGTCCCGGCTTTGCCGGGGCAGGGAAACTCAACATGATCTTGGAAGCGCTTTACAGAAAAGGACGTACATGAAAGCCAAGCTGGTTGTTTGCAGAGACTTCAAAATCGGGACGGTGGACAAACGTCTCTTCGGCTCCTTCATTGAGCATCTGGGTCGCGCCGTATATGGCGGCATCTATGAGAAGGGGCATCCCACGGCAGACGGGCAGGGGTTCCGCGGGGATGTCATCGAGCTGATCCGGGAACTCAATGTGCCCATCATCCGCTACCCCGGGGGCAATTTCGTCTCAGGCTATAACTGGGAAGATGGCGTCGGACCTGTCGCTCAACGCCCCACCCGTACCGAACTGGCCTGGATGACACTTGAATCCAATCAGGTGGGCACTAATGAATTTACCGATTGGGCCCGGAAGGCGCAATCCGATGTCATGATGGCGGTTAACCTCGGGACGCGTGGCGCCGATGCCGCCCGCAATCTGGTGGAGTACTGCAACCACAAGGGCGGATCCTTCTATAGCGACTTGCGCAAGTCCCATGGCTATGCCGATCCCCATAATATCAAGCTGTGGTGCCTGGGTAACGAAATGGATGGCCCCTGGCAGATTGGCGCCAAGACCCCTGAGGAATACGGCCGGGCGGCCACCGAGGCCGCCAAGGTGATGAAGTGGATCGATCCCTCCATCGAACTGGTCGCATGCGGCAGTTCCAACAGCGGGATGTCCACCTTTGCCTCGTGGGAAGCCACCGTGCTCGAACATACTTACGATCACATCGAGTATGTCTCCCTGCACACTTATTACGGCAACTACGAAAACGATACCCCGAATTTCCTGGCCCGCACCATGGACATGGATAAATTCATCAAGTCGGTGGTGTCCATTTGCGACTTTGTGAAGGCCAAGAAACGCTCCAAGAAGACCATTCATCTCAGCTTTGATGAATGGAATGTCTGGTATCACTCGCAGTCCCAGGATCGCAAAATTGAGCGCTGGTCCGTGGCGCCGTCCCAACTTGAGGACATTTATAATTTCGAAGATGCTCTGCTGGTGGGCCTGATGCTGATCACCCTGCTCAAGAACGCCGGGCGTGTCAAGATCGCCTGTCTGGCCCAGTTGGTGAACGTTATTGCGCCCATCATGACCGAGACCGGCGGCGGGGCCTGGCGCCAGTCCATCTTCTATCCCTTTATGCACGCCTCCAACTTCGGACGCGGCACCGTGTTGCTGCCGGTGATCCAGTCGGATAAATATGATTCCCGCGACTTCACCGATGTGCCCTATGTGGATGCGGTGACGACGTGGGATGAGGAGAAAGAAACGCTCACCGTGTTTGCGGTCAATCGCAGTTTGACCGAGTCTATTACCTTGGACACCGATCTGCGTGATTTTCCCGGGTACCGGGTGGTGGAGCACATCTTTATGACGGATGCCGACAAGAATGCGGTGAACACGCGGGCCTGTCCGGGTCGCGTGGTCCCGCGAACAGGGGGGCAATCAGTGGTGGCGGAGGGTACCCTCAGGAGCGAATTGCCGGCGTTCTCGTGGAATGTTATGCGCCTGAAGAAGGCTTGAGTGGGGGGCGTGAATGCTGTTGGATCGTGTCTAGTTCAACGCGGTCAAGCCAATCGTAAAAGTCGTCGATATCCAAGGGCTTTGTGAAATATCGTGTCCCGAATTTCGCCACCCGGGAATAATGAGACAGGGAAGAGGTGTCTCCAGAAATCAAGGCGAGATGGCGGCAACGACACCCTTTGCCGACCAGTGATTCCAATAATTCCACCCCATTGACCGTCGGCATGTTGAAATCCGAAATGATGAGGTCCGGGCAAACGCCCTTGGCTTTTAATGAACAGGGGCAATTGCGGCACTGATAGACCGGTGTTTCAACCGGGTTTTGATAAGATTTGACCTCGATGTTCCGGCGATTCAAGATCCGGCTCATAAGGGACAACGCGGTAGGATCATCGTCAACTATTAGGGCTTTAATTGTGTTCATGGTTTTGTCCTGCTTTTACCACTCGAGTTTCAGTCGGATCTTGCATTCCTCTTGCTGACTCTGATTCTAGCTTGAATGCCGGATATGCCGACTACGGAAAACCTGAATTATTCATCAGGAATCCCCTGATGCATTCGAATCTTATTTGACGGCCAACTCGGTCTTGATATTGTTGCGGTGTGCTGACAAAAACCAAATCCAAGCTGTCCGCAATCAAGTTAACTCCTGCAAGGCGTAAGGCGGGCAGACTCACTCTCTCTGATTATCGGAGTCTGGCTGAAAATTCTCCGGATCTGGTCGACCGGTTTGATCGTCACTTCCGCCACATTTACACCAACCCGGCGGCGGCCCGGCTCCATGGCGTCGGGCCTGAAAAAATAGTAGGCAAGACCAGCCGGGAGATGGCTGTTCCTGAGCCCTTCTGTACTCTCTGGGAAGAGCGGATCCGCAAGGTTTTTGAAACTGGTAAGCCCCTGTTGGTGCGTGACACTTTCCAGTCGGCCGTTAGTGCCGGTTATTACGAATCCCGATGTGTACCTGAATTCGGGCGGAATGGTGCCGTGCGGTCGGTTCTGGTGGTGAGCCGGGATGTCACGTCATTCTTGCAGGCCGAGGAGGCAATGCGTGAAAATGAGACGCTCTTCCGGAAAATCATTGAACATTCGCCCATCTCCATGGCCATCGTGGGAATGGATGGGGTGATTGAATATATCAACCGGAAGGCGATCGAGACCTTCGGCTATTCGCCCGAGGATATTCCCACAATGGACGAGTGGTGGGCCAAGGCCTACCCGGATGCGACTTATCGTAAGGCCGTCATTACCCAGTGGATGGGGCATGTCCATGCGGCGTTGGCGGAAAACGTCGAGATTGAGGGGAGCGAGTATCGGGTGACCTGCAAGGATGGCACCGAGAAGATCATGTATATTTTTGGTGTGCCGGTGGTCAGCAAGGTGTTTGTGATGTTCAATGATGTCTCGGCCTACAAGGCGCTGCAGGCGGAATTGGAGAATTACCGGGACGAATTGGAGCACAAGGTCAAAGATCGCACAGCGAAACTTCAGATGCTGGCGGAGGAAGTGATCCGGGTGGAGCAGCGCGAGCGGTTACGGATCGCCCACGTTCTCCATGAAGATCTCCAGCAGTGGTTGGCGGCGGCCAAGTTCAGGGTGGGTGAACTCCGTGAGCAGATTGTGGAGTCCACTTTGAATGCCGCGACGGATCGGCTGCAGCATATGTTGGAAAAAGCGATTGAGGTGACACGGACTTTGGCGATTGACCTTCATCCGCCCATCATCCATGAGCAGGGCTTGCAGGCCGCTTTGCGGTGGCTGGCGCGGGATATGAAAAACAAGTTTGACCTGGTTGCCAAGGTCAAGGTGGAAAGGGTGTCGGAGCGTGTTGCGGGGGAAGTCCGGATTTTTGTGTTTAATGCCGTGCGCGAACTCCTCATGAATGTCCGCAAACATGCGGGAGTCAACACCGTATCCGTGACGGTGAAGCCGGTGGGGCGGAGCCTGTTCAGGGTTGAGGTGGCCGACAAGGGTTGCGGGTTTGATTCCAGCCGGAACGGGGGCGATAAATTCGGCCTTTTCAGTATTTATGAGCGGGTGGATGTCCTGGGGGGCACGATGGAGATTGACAGTAAGCCCGGGCAGGGCACCCGTATTATGATTACCCTGCCCGTGAAATCCCGGGAGGCCGCGTCACGCAAGCGGCGGGAGACGGGCTCCTTTTAACGTCCGAGAGCCACTTAATCCCCTGATTTTATTGGGTTTTAAGTGGTAGAAGTGCAGGGACTCGAACCCTGGACCCGCTGATTAAGAGTCAGCTGCTCTACCAACTGAGCTACACTTCCATGATGACCGGGCCGAAATTGGACCGGTGCAAAAAAATGGAGCGAGCGAAGGGATTCGAACCCTCGACAATCACCTTGGCAAGGTGACACTCTACCAACTGAGTTACGCTCGCGTAAGAAAACGGGGGGCAATCTACCAGTTCCGGGATTTGATTCAACTCTTTTTTATTGTCAGGCCAAGGTGGTTTTATCGGCCTTGGGCTCAGTCCGCTTCTGGATCAGGTCAATCGTGGCCCGGGTAATCACGCCCAAATCTACGCTCCCGGTGTTCCACACCATATCGTAGAGCAGGGGGTCTTCGATATCCCGCTGGAAGAAAAGCTTGATCAGCTTTTTCCGGTCTTTGTCCTGATTGAAAAGGGCCTCGCGGGCATCTTCCTTGCTAAGTTTGAATCGCTTCATCATCCAGATGACGCGATGGCATTCCGGTGCCACCAGTCGAATATTCACCCCCTGAGGCAGATCCGCCGTGATAAGCGAGCCGCCCCGGCCGACGATAATCACTTTGCCAATCAGCGCCAGCATGCGGACCACCTTGAACGTGGTCTTGCATAGGGATTGCTGCTCGGATTGACCGGTGTACAGGCTTTCGACAAAATCGTTGAATTGCGAGCGATATTTATCCGCCATCAAAATTTCCATGTCTTTTTGCAGAAGGGGATCGCGGGCAACCAATTCGCAGAGCTCTCTGTCAAAGACATGCCACCCTTCAAACAACGGGTTCTCCCGGAGTTTAAGGAATTCGGTGAGAATCACATAGGATAAGAGGTGTCCGCCTGCTCCGGCCTGACGGGAAATGGTTACAAAGGGGAAACCATATTCCGGAAAATCATCGCAATCGCGTTTTTCCTTCAGAAATTTCTGGATCATCTGTAAGTGTTTCATGATCGTATCTCCTCTAAGGCATAGTATCGGGCGAGGGTTTGGGTCCGTCAATTGAAAAAGAGCATAACCTCCACTTGCCTTCATGTTTTACCCAATGTATTCTCCCGCCATGCTTCAGACGCTACGAGTTAGAAATCTTGCCCTGGTCGAGGATATTTCCGTTGAATTCAAGCCGGGCTTGAACGTCATCACTGGCGAAACAGGCGCGGGAAAGTCTGTGATCATCGGCGCGCTGGGCCTGTTGCTGGGAGAACGCGCCGACAAAAGTCTGATCCGGGCGGGAGCCGATCAATGTCTGGCCGAGGCCGTTTTTCAACTTAGCGACTCGGAATCGGTGGATGCCATCCTGGAGGAGGTCGGACTTCCTCCTTGCGAGGCCGGACAATTGCTTGTCAGACGAACCCTCCTGGCCACCGGGGCCGGTAAAAATTTCATCAACGACAGCTCTACCACCAGCCAGGTTCTCAAGCGATTGGGGGAACATCTGGTGGATATGCACGGCCCCTATGATCATCAATCGCTCCTGAGCACGGATTTTCAACTGGATATTCTTGATGCGTTTGGACACTTATGGGACTCCCGGGGCCTGTATGAGGCGGCCTATGCCACTTATCGTGAACTACAGAATCAGCGCAAGGAACTCGAGGGCGCCAGTGAACAGGATGTTGCCCAGCAGATTGAACTGCTGGCCTTTCAGGTTAAGGAAATCGACGATCTGGCGCCGGTGGAGGGGGAAGACGAAGCCATCGCCAAGGAACAAATCCAGGTGGCCAACGCCCAGCGGATCCTGGAATTGGCGGCGGGCATTCAGTCGGCCTTGATGGAAGGCGATATGGCGGCATTTAATGGTCTGGCCTTTGCCCACAAGGGACTCGGAGAACTCGCCGGCTTGATTACCGCTGCCGGGGACTGGAAAGAGCAGGCCCATTCCATCATGGTTCAGGTGCAGGATCTCGCGGAGACAGTCGAACGGGTCGTGCGGAATATTGAAGGGGATCCGGGCCGACTTCAATTTTTGGAAGACCGGATGGCGGCCTATCATCGTCTGAAACGCAAATTCGGCGGTTCAGTGCTGTCCGTGCTTGAGCATCGCGACAAGGCGAAAGCCCGTTTGAATGAGCTGGAACGCCGCGGAGAGCGGCTGGCGGAACTCGACAGGGCTATTGAGGGGGCGCGTGGCAAAGTGGATCAGGCGGGTGGCAAATTGAGCAAAGCCCGTTGTCAGGCGGCCACCACGCTGGCGAAGACTATCACCAGTGAACTCAAGGATTTGGGTTTCCAGCACGGGGCCTTTGGCGTGGAACTCCAAACCATGGAGCCGGCGTCAACCGGCTTGGATTCCATTGAATTTGTGTTTGCACCGAATGCCGGGGAACCCGCGCGTCCCCTGCGCGCGATTGCTTCGAGTGGTGAAATTTCACGGGTCATGTTGGCGGTCAAGGCGGTGTTGGCTGATCACGACAGTATTCCCGTGCTGGTTTTTGATGAGATTGACGCCAATGTGGGTGGGGCCATGGGAACGGCGATCGGAACCAAGCTGGACAAGGTGGGAAAACATCACCAGGTACTCTGCATTACCCATCTCCCGCAGGTGGCCGTTTTTGGAAAGACCCATTTTTCCGTTGCCAAGGAAGTGGTTGGGGGGCGTACCCGGACCTCCATCACCTGTCTCGAATCGAACGAACGCGTGGAGGAAGTGGCCCGCATGCTGGGCGGACGCGACCTGACCAGCGTGACCTTGAAGCATGCGAAAGAGATGCTGAAGGGGAAGTGAAGCCTCTTTAATTTCTCTCCACTGTCTCCAGGATCAATTCCGCTTTCGCGAGGCGTCCTGGGGTCGGACTGGCAGAAAGGGTGCAGGCCATCAGGGCCCAGGGTGGCGTGGCGGTACTGGCGGCTTCAAGGAACCGGCCCAAATCATCCCCGCTCATATCGTTCAGTCCGATATTGATTCTTCGTGCGGTCCAACCCGGCACCGTGGGGTGGGTTTCCGTGGAACGGAGGGCTGGATTCAGGCCAGGCCCCGCATTGCGGGCCAGGGTTTCAAGCGGAACGGGGGCAGCAGGGAATCGGGCATAGTGTTTCAGAATATTTTGCCGTTCCGCTGCGACTTTGCGCAGGGCCAGCAGTTCCTGAAGATCGCCGGATTTTTTTTGCCAGATTTCAGTGGTGCGCCCGATGCTGCCGACGGTGTGAATGCTGAGCAGAAGGCCGATCAGCAGGCTGAGTCCGGCGGCACTCCAGAGGGCGGGCAACAGGGAGTTATTTTTTTTCATGTGAACGTCCCAATCCGATGACAAAAGCACTGCGCCCATCTCCCGCCGGAGCTTCTTTTCTTTCCAGGGTGGCAACCCAGCCCTGCTGATTCAGACGACGGCTGGCGGCCTCCGCCTTGGGCCAGTTGGGGGCAAAGCCGTGGATGACCATGTTTTCCCGACTCAGGGTCAGGGTCTCAAGAGAGAGGTTTTCCTCTCGAGCGACGATCAGGATCGCCTTGAGCATGGGAATAAGAGGAGTATCGGTAGCGGCCAGAAAGGGCCCCATATCCCGGGTCTGGGATTCAATGGCCCGGCGGGAGGTCAATACCTCCTGGCCGGGGGGAATGCCCAGGGGTGAACCCGTGATCTCACAGGCGAGTGAACGGAACGTGTTTTGAATTTCCGCAGTGCGATGGGATGCGAAGGCAAGCCAGGCAATATTGAGGGTGCATAAACCGAGGCCGGCCACCAGAAGGGCGGTGGCCCATTGATAAGGTCGTTTCGCCTCGCGCCGGGTCAGGACAGGGTGCAGGAATTGACCGGTCCGCAGATTGCAGCGGAGTAGACCCGGCGTCAGCGCCCGGGTGGCAAGGGCCCGTGCAAAAAACGTGTCGGGCTCACGGGTCATTTTCACCGGGCCTGGCCAGCGGTTGGACAACGATGCCAGCGGCGACTCTGCCGCCGCTGGCAGGGTGGCCTGGGGGCCGGTGATGAACCATTGGGTGAGGGGCGGGGGCACAGGGAAATAGGACTTAAGAATCCGGTGGATCTGATCGGCATCCCATTGCCGCATGGTGTGGGCACCGAGAAACTCTTCCTTCTTGCCGAGGGCCAGGGTGACCCGGTCCGGGGCCCAATAGACGATGAGCCGCAATTCCGGGCTCCCATTGACGAACGGCGATTCCTCCAGCGCCTGAGTCCAGAGCGCGATGCCTTCCTGATCCAGAAGATGGGGATTTACACCCACGGCGGAGAAATGAGTCAGCCGCTTTTCGATATCGACATTCCTGGCGCCGGTTGCCAGGCCGCGGGTTCCGGTTTGTTCAGGGGCGGGGCTGGTCTGCAGAATGGCATATTCACAATCTTCCACGGAGAAAGGGAGTTGGATGTCCAGCAGCGAGGGAAAAACCTTTTTCGCTTTTTGAGCGGAATTGATGGAGGCGGTCAACCAGCGGGTGAAACTTTCCTTTTGGAGGAGACTGCCGACGATGATGGAAGATTCGGGCGGCGCGGCCAGGGCGTCCAGCGTGACACGCTCGAAAGCGAGGGAGCCTCCCGCTTTGGTCGCCTTAACAATGATCGGCGACCCCTCGCCTATATCAATGCCGAAGGCGATTCTGGCCCAAGGGGTCGTGGCGGCTGTTTTCATGTCACAAGGTCTCCGTCCAGGCCAGGAGTCGCACCTCACCGGAAGGGAGCCGGCAAGCCAGGCCCCGGACGGCGCTGGTTTTGGTTTCGAATTCCGCCCGTGAGGACACGGAGAAGAACTGTCCGAACAAGGGGACATCCGGGCGTTGAAGGGGGGCGGGGAGTGACTTCCGGTCGAGGCCCTGGAGGGTGGTGCGGACATGGATGCCGGACGGGAGTTGCTGCTCGATCATCTGGGACTCGGAAACGCTTGAGCCTGCCTTCATACCGATGCGCAGGGCGTCCCAGGCGGCATCGAGACTCGCGGCCCGCAGCAGGAAGCGGGACTGTTGAATATCACCCGCCCGCAGGTGCATCCGGGCGGCGATGATGGATTGAATCACCACGCCGGAAAGCAGCGCCAAGAGGAGGATGACCATCAGCAGCGCAAAACCGCGGTCATCGGAGGTTGAGGATTCCATGCCGCTGGTATTTACTCGAAAACGGGTGTTGTGGCAATAAATGAACCAATACAATTTTTGACAACCTGTTTGCAAAGGGGTAGTATCTGAGTTCCTGAAAGGGGCTGATATATGATTTTCGGTATCATTGTTGCGGCTGGAAAAAGTGAGCGCATGGGGGCGGATGTCGACAAGGCATTTCTCTCCCTTGGGACTCGCCCGGTATTGATGTATTCTCTTCAAGCGTTTGAACAATGTCCGCTGATTGACGGTGTGATTCTGGTGGTGCGAAAAGACCGGTTGGATGCGGCCCGCGGCATGATCCAGATGTTCGGGTTTTCCAAGGTGCGGAAAGTCGTGGCGGGCGGTGCTTCGCGTCAGCTTTCCGTGATGCTGGGGCTGGATGAATTGAAGGAGGATGTGAAAATCGTGGCGGTGCACGATGGGGCCCGGCCCTGTGTGACCCCGGCGCTGATTGAGGAAACCATCCTCTCTGCCAAGCGGCAGGGCACGGGGGTGGCGGCGGTCAAGGTGACGGATACGATCAAGGAAGTCGACCGGGGCACTCTGGTGGCCCGTACCGTGGACCGGTCGAAATTATGGTCGGTCCAGACGCCGCAGACCTTCCGGGTTGATTGGCTGAACAAGGCGTATGCCAATGCCAAGAAGAAAAAGCTGACGGTCACGGATGAGGCTTCGGCGGTCGAGGCGCTCGGCGAACCCGTGCATCTGGTGTCCGCTCCGGCAACGAACATCAAAATTACCACTCCGGCCGACCTGGCGTTGGCTTCGATGATTCTGAAGGTGTAAGTGATATGGCAAATGTGAAATACGCGGTGATGGGGGATATCCATGGGAATTGGGAGGCGCTCAGTGCTGTTTTGGAAGATGCCCATTCGCAGGGAGTGACTAATTACACCTGTGTGGGTGATATGGTGGGCTATAATGCCAACCCTTCCGAATGCCTGAAAAAGATCCGCGAACTAAATGCCATCTGCGTCCGGGGGAATCATGACCACTACTGCTCCCACGATGAGTGTATTCGTGATTTTCATCCCCTGGCCGCCAATGTTGTGGATTGGACGCGGAACCAGTTGACGGATGATGAGCTGGTGTTTCTAAAACAGCTCAAACTGGTCCGGGTGGTCAGCAGTTTCACGCTGGTCCACAGCACCCTCGATATGCCTGAAAAATGGGGGTATGTCTTTGATGAACTGGAGGCGGAATCCAATTTCAATTACCAATCGACGACTGTTTGTTTTTACGGGCACACCCATTCTCCGGTGGTGTTTGAAAAATCCGGCTATGTGCGCCGTATCAATGCTGCGGGGGTGATTCCTGTCACGCTGGGTAAAAAATACTTTATCAACGTCGGGAGCGTGGGGCAGCCGCGGGATGGGGACAAAAGGGCTTCATATGCCGTTTATGATACAACGGCCCGTCATTTTGAACTCCGCCGTGTGGACTATGATATCGAGACGGCCCAGAAAAAAATCATTGCGGCAGGGTTGCCGGATCGATTAGCCGTCCGGCTGGGCCTGGGGGTATAGTCTTGCGGAAGTCGCCCGGCCTTGATTTACCTGCCTGCATCGATTTAATAATTGCTCGCATTCAGAAGGCGATGTGCTAACTTTTGGCAGTTTTTTGAGGACTTTGGAATGAATTTAAAGAAGTTGTTGTCTGAAGATACTATCATTGTCGATCTTAAGGGTACGACCAAAGAGGAAATCATTGAGGAAATGATTGATTTGCTCGTGGTGCGGGGGCGGATTAAAGACCGTGAGGCCGCGCTCAAGGCCGTGCTTGAACGTGAACAGAAGATGTCCACGGGCATGCAACATGGGATTGCCATTCCCCATGGCAAGACGGATTCCGTGGATAAATTGGCTACCGCGCTGGCATTGAAAAAAGAGGGCGTCGATTTCGCCGCCATGGATGGAAAACCATCGACCATTTTTGTCATGACGATTTCGTCCATCAGCCGGACCGGGCCGCATATTCAGTTCCTGTCCGAGATCAGTCAGATCCTCAATGACAGCGAAAAAAGGGAACGCATATTGCAGTCCACAACGGCGGCGGAAGTGCTGGATGTGCTGACCACTTGAGGTGTTGCTCACGGGCCGTGCCGGTTATTCCTGATCAGGGGTGGGGCATTTCGGCACGGCGGGTCACCCGCATGACTTCCTCGATCGTCGTGTCACCCCGCAGCGTGCATTTCCAGGCATCCTTGCGGAGCGTGACAAATCCATCGGCCTCGGCCTGTTGCCGGATTTCGTTGGAGGGCCGTTGTTTGACAATCATGGAACGCAGGGTGTCATTGAGTACCATGATCTCGAAGATGGCCAGCCGACCGCGGTAGCCCGTAAAACTGCATTCAGGGCAGCCGCGCCCCTTGCAGAACTGGGCGCCTTCCAGCGCCCCGGGCATGGTCAGGCGGATTTCCTCCAGCACGCTTTCGTCCGGTTCCATGCTTTCCTTGCAGGCGGGACAGATGCGGCGTACGAGGCGTTGGGCAATCACGCCCTCCAGGCAGGACGACACCAGATAGGGTTCGACGCCCATATCGGACAGCCGCGTAATGGCGCTGGGTGCGTCGTTGGTGTGCAGGGTGCTGAAGACCAGATGTCCGGTGAGGGAAGCCCGAACGGCAATATCGGCGGTCTCGGAGTCACGGATTTCGCCGATCAGGACGATATCCGGGTCATGCCGCAGGATGGACCGCAGGATGGTGGCAAAGGTCAGCCCGATTTTGGGATGCACTTGAATCTGGTTGATCCCCTCCATCTGGTATTCAATCGGATCCTCGACGGTGATGATTTTGACGGCCGGGGTGTTCAATCGGGAAAGCGTGGCGTATAGCGTGGTGGTTTTCCCGCTCCCGGTCGGCCCTGTAATGAGGATGACCCCGTGCGGCAGGGCGGAAAGGGCTTCGATTGCCGGCCTCTGATCATCGCCAAGTCCGAGATGCTGAAGATCGAAGAACATCGCCTTACGATTGAGAATACGCATGTTGACGGTTTCCCCGTAACGGGTGGGGAGGATGGACACGCGCAGATCGAACTCCTCGCTGCCGGAACGGACCTTGATCCGGCCATCATGCGGCTTGCGGCGTTCGGCGATATCGAGTTCGGCCATAATTTTCACGCAGGAGGCCACGGCCTTCCTGAATTTCTGAATCCCTTTCGGGAGTGGAATGTCATGGAGAATCCCGTCGATGCGGTAGCGCAGGCGGAGATGCGTTTCAAACGGCTCAAGATGGATATCGGTGGCATTACGCCGGATGGCCTCGGAAATGATCTGGTTTACGAACCGGATCATGCCCGCATCCGCTGCATCCATACCCTTGGTGACATTGGTTTCGTGGATCTCGATTTCTTCCCCCATGGCGGCATCAGAGATGCTGTCCACGGTCTCTGCCCCGAGCCCATAGAAGTGTTGCAGAGTGCGCGCCACATCGTTCTCGGAACAAAGTACCCAGTCCACGGCCAGGTTGAGCATCATCCGCAGATTATCACTGACTGCCTGTGATGGGACCTGGCTGGCGCCCAGAGTGATGACGCTGCCTTTGTAAAGGAGTGGAATAAGGTGGTAATTCAGGGCTACCTTGGGGGGGAGCCGGCCAACTTCCTCCTGGGTGATGTGGAAATCCGCGACGCTCCGATGGGGGATGTGAGTCAATGCCGAGAGGGTATCGAGGACTTCTTTCTCCGATACAAAGTGATCCTTCACGAGCAGGGTGTCGAGCCGGTCCCCGGTCAGGGCGCACCGCACATTCAATTCATCAATTTGTTCCCGGGTAATCCGCCCATGTTCGACCAGGGCCAGTCCCAGTTCGATCATCAGATGATCGGTAAACAAGCGTTTTTCCACTGGGCTGGAGGGATGATCAGTCGGCATGATGGCTCTCCGGGAAAGATTGGGGAACTCCGCGTTTCAAGGTGGCAGAGGATTGATCAGGTCGTTTGACGCCCATGGTTTCGGCCTCGATGGTGGTGAGAATGAGCCCGAATAAAGTGGAGCCGTCGGGATAAAAGGCGGAACGCTGGCTTTTGGAATCGGTGATCAATGCCACCGTGACACCATCCCCGCGGACATACAAACCCCGGTAGGTCAACGTGATGGTCTTCTGGACGGGGGGCGGGGGGGACTTGACAGGATCCTTGTTAAGCTCCGTTTTGGGC
>Ga0118677_10002457_pt1 | contig 37221 bp, 34 predicted proteins | sample AliMusrvi5mmetaG_FD_86154 | JGI IMG/M metagenome (GOLD analysis project Ga0118677, IMG submission 86154)
CAAACACCACGCGAAGCATTTACAAAAGAGCTCCAAAAACCAAGAAAACCACTTGTCCGTGGTATGATTATGGAGAAATTATTAGTTAACTAAAGTGTTCGGATTCGGGGGTATGGGTAGGGGTAGGAATCTGCCCTGAATACTACACAATAAAATGGCGGTGTCAACAACCAGCCGGCAACTGGGCGCGCGCGACGCTGGTATAAGAAAAGGCGGGCTACGAGATTATCGTAACCCGCCCCCGAATCCCCTTTCAAAGATTCGAGATTATTGATTTCAACATCACAGCTTGAGCATGTGCTCTGGACCGTCGAGACCTTGATGAAAACGTTCAAGATCTTCGAATGTCTCTGCCCGACGAATCCGACGAACTGTGTGGTCCATGCAGATCAACAGACGCTGCGGCCTACAACGGTTGTTGTAGTTGCTACTCATCTCTGGACCATGAGCGCCATCATCGTGACATAGGTAGTAATCCCCTTCGAAAGCCTCGGGGAGTTCACGATCACGAGCCAGAACATCACAGTTCTCACAGATCGAACCGGCGACCGTCACGATACGTGTGGAACCAACCCGCAAGGTACCGTCTGGCGCCAGAATGGTGCCGTGATGATAAACGCGTTTTCCATCGACGTCTTCGAGCTTATCGTAAACACCAGGACGTGCATTACCAGGCATCGCGACCTCAACACCATAGAAGTCTTTGTACTTGGTATATTTGTTTATGATCTTGGTCACAAGCACTCCAGCTGGCCCTGTAACAAACCGACCGCTTTCCATATAGAAAACTGGAACGTAGCCAAGTCTGTCACTGAAACCATCCGCCAAAACGCGGCACTCACGAGCCAGAGCTTCGATGTCGAACTCCTTGTGTTCTGGGCGATACGGAATACCGATTCCTCCGCCCATATTGATGAACTCGAGTTTGATACCAAGCTCGCGATGTAGGTCCTCACCAACTTCAAGGAGAAGCTTGACCGTACTAACCATGTGAGTGTAGTCGAGATCATTGCTGCAGACCATCGTTTGGAGTCCGAAATGTTTCGCACCCTTTGACTTTGCTGCCCGGTACGCATCAACGATAGATTCAATCGGCACACCGTATTTCGACTTCACAGGATCGCCGATGATGCTGTTAACTTCATCGCCAGTCTTGCGGTTGCCAGGATTGAGCCGGAAGCAAATGAGCTCTGGAAACGGATCCGGAACCTTGTCGACAAACGTAATGTCATCAAGATTCGGAATACATCCGCCGTGACCCAAAGCTTCTCTGAACTCTTCCTGGGAGGTATTGTTCGACGTGAATATTATATCTCCAGGCCGAGCCCCAGATCTCCGAGAGCCACGCAATTCCGGAATAGAACTGCAATCATAACCACAACCTTCACTGTACATAATGTCCGAAATGGCTGGGTTCGTGAATGCCTTGACTGCAAAGAACTCCTTGAAAGGCAGCCTATTCATGGCAAATGCAGTGTTCAGACGACGAATATTCTTCCGAATCTGCCATTCACTCATGATTATTTCCGGACTACCAAAGCGCTCGATAATCTTCGCAAATATCGGAAACAACTCTGCTTCAAACTCTTTTGACATTGGCATGACTAACCTCTTTCTTTTTGTAGGGGAAAATCCCCGTTGTTTTACAAATACTGACGCAGAGACCATTGTTCCTCTGTATCTAGACGAGATACTACTCGCGAGAAAGGCACCTGTCAACACGCCGCCGGCGCGTCAATCGGCTGGTGCTGACCCACCTTACTTCCACCCCTTATTTTCGATTTTTCGGTCGACGAACCATTCGTCGGAGGGATTGAACCACCAAGAATCCGGATGAGTATTTAGTAGTACCTTGGCCAACTTTTGCGCGGCTTTAGTCTTCAGGCGTTTCGCAGCGATGGCGATCCATTCCTTGGCTTTGATATTCCCCTTCACTTCCTCGGTACGCAAGGTGGCGATCCATTCAAGTTGATCGGCGTCCTTCACCAGCTTGGCTTCGATTGTCACCTTCGCCTGCTCTTCCGTGAAGAGTTCCAGAATCTCTCCACCAAAAGGAATTGTTTTGGCAATGTCAGCGACCGCAACAGCCTCCGCGAGACGACCGTAGCGTTGGTGAGCGTAGTTATGATCCGAGGTTCGGCCTTCACCGAGATCGTGGAAAAGTGCCATCATAACCACTTTTCTTTTGTCGGCTTTCGGTTCTAGATGTGCCAATGCATAAGCGATCATGGCTGTATGAAAAAGGTGCTCTGCAACCGACTGGGTTCCTGTTCCCAAAAGCCAAAATCCCGAGCGTGGAGTTTTGGCTATGTTTCCAGTTTCGTAGACGAAATTTGTTATCTGGTCGTAGATATTTTTTGCTGGTTTCGCTGGGGTTTTCTTTTTCATGGTTATATAGTGTTTAATGATGCAGCTTTTCTATTGATCTTTTACTTACCCTAATCATTTATTCATAGTAACATCTGGTTAAGATAAATCAAACTCGGCGATTTTAAGTGTCGGTTTTAAGCCGTCGTTTAGAGGTGAGGGACATGTACTTTATGAGGCACTTTAGTTAACTAAAGTGCCTCTTCGGGGACACATACCCCCAGAGCACCTATGCGAAAACAACGAAAAGTTCGTCATTTTAGTGGCTCTATTTAGGTCTGATTCCTGGCCTGGGTTGCGCGGCGTTTTTGACGAAGATTTCGTCGAATTTGCAAAGGGACCAAAAAGTGCACCTACCCCCAGCGCCGTAAAATGGCTAAGAATCGTCAGCCACAGACAATAAATCTATTTCTTACTCATCAACCTCTGATGTTCTTCTGTATTCAATGCCCCACATTTTTTGAACTTTTTTTCGGAGCCACAAGGACAGACATCATTACGACCAACTTCAGGTTCTTTCTTTGCGCCTTGCGCTTTTCCATTTGCACCACCGTTTCCGTTTGACCCGTCTCCTGCGCCAATCATTTGTGCATTTTCATGGACTTCCTTGAGCTCGGCGGTGTCAGAACCAACCACACTTCCCCCTTGCGCCTTGCGCCCTGCACCTTCATTATTCACCGGCACAATATGCGGTAAAAGCCTCACGACCTGGTCGTGCATCGCCATCTGCATTTCCTTGAAAAGGCGTAGACCTTCGCGTTTATATTCTACAAGCGGATCGCGCTGACCGTATGCGCGCAGATTCACGCTAGATCGCGTATGCTCCATGACCTCCAAGTGCTCAACCCAATACATATCGATCGTCTGAAGCAAAACAATGCGCGCGGCATTTAGAAAAGCTTCGCGACCAAACTCGGCCACCTTCTTCGTGACAACTTCGCGAGCAGCCGCGTCATCACCAGCAGCATCACCGATCACCTCGTCGAGTTCTGCTTCAACATCATCGATGCCTCCAAGCAACAACCTGCGACGACGGCTATAAACACTGGTGCGCTGCGTATTTATTATGTCATCGAATTCCAGAACATGCTTGCGCGAATCGAAGTTGAACCCTTCAATCTTTTCCTGCGCGCTCTCGAGTGCATTGGAAATCATCTTGTGCTCTATCGGCACATCTTCGGCCACGCCGAGCTTATTCATAAGACCCTTCAACATATCCGAAGCAAAGACTCGCATCAGAGTGTCTTCGAGTGAGACGAAAAACTGCGTAACACCAGGATCACCTTGACGACCAGAACGACCGCGGAGTTGGTTATCTATGCGACGAGCTTCGTGACGCTCGGTTCCGAGGACGAACAGACCACCGAGCTTCTTGATCTCTTCAGCCGTTTCTGGCGTACTCGGCACACCACCAAGCTTAATGTCGACACCGCGACCAGCCATGTTTGTAGCGATAGTAACCGCACCTTTGCGACCAGCTTGGGCAATAATCTCACCTTCTCTCTCATGATTCTTGGCATTCAAAATCTCGTGAGGAATACCTTCGGCTTTCAGGAATTGCGAAAGGACTTCATTTTTCTCAATAGAAACAGTACCGATAAGGACTGGCTGGCCAGCATCATGAGCTTTGCGAATCTCGCGCGCGATGGCCTTGAATTTGCCAACTTCTGTGCGGAAAATCTGGTCATTGCGATCTTCGCGGACTGTCGGTTTGTTGGTCGGCACGATGGCAACTTCGAGTCCGTACACCTTGAAAAATTCTTCACCAGAAGTGGCGGCTGTACCGGTCATTCCAGAGATCTTCGGGTACATGCGGAAAAAGTTTTGAAATGTAATAGACGCATAAGTACGCGATTCCTGCTGGATACTCACGCCCTCCTTGGCCTCGATGGCCTGATGCAAACCTTCCGACCAACGGCGACCTGGTTGCATGCGTCCGGTAAATTCATCGACAATAACAATCTCGTTGTTCTTCACGACATACTCCTTGTCTTTGTGGTAAAGAGCTTTCGCGCGAATAGCCGTCTCAAGGTGATGCACGAACTTGATGCCTTTGTCAGTATAAATATTTTCCACACCAAGAGCTTTCTCGGCTTTGCTGATGCCGGCATCTGTAAGCGTGATCGCTTTACGCTTCTCATCTTTTGTATAATCTGTGTCTTCGACGAAACTCGAAACCATGGATGCAAATTGTTTGTAGACGGCTTCCGCGTCACGTGTCGGCGCAGAAATAATAAGCGGAGTGCGCGCCTCATCTATGAGAATAGAGTCGATCTCATCGACGATGGCATAGTTCGGATCGCGCTGACGCAAACGGTCTGGGCTGTATTCGAGGTTATCGCGGAGATAGTCGAAGCCGAATTCATTGTTCGTACCATAAGTGATATCCGCCATATAAGCTTCGTGACGCGAGCATGGTCGCAAGAATTCGTGCACGACATGGAAGGAACCGGTTTCGTCGCGAGTTTTATCGAGAGAATCAGCCTCCGCCGGCTGCGAAATATGCTTAGGATCGTATAAGAAACTCGCTTCATGGTTAATGACGCCGACAGTTAGTCCGAGTGCATCGTAAATCTGGCCCATCCAGACTGCATCGCGGCGTGAGAGATAGTCGTTCACTGTGACCACATGCACACCTTTTCCGGTGAGTGCATTTAAATATGCTGGCAATGTAGCCACCAAAGTCTTTCCTTCACCAGTTCGCATCTCGGCAATGGCTCCACTGTTCAAGACGGCCCCACCGATAAGTTGCACATCGAAATGTCTCTGACCAAGAGTCCTTTTCGCTGCTTCACGCACCATGGCAAATGCCTCCGGTTGGATATCGGATAGGACAGCTTTCTCTTCTTCGGGAGTTTTCGTCGACTTCAACTTCGCCTGAAATGCCGCCGTCTTCGCCTTGAGTTCCGTATCAGAAAGGGCCTGCGTTGCTTGTTCCAGTGCATTTACTTGTGCCACCAATGGTTCGAATTCCTTCACACTTTTCGTGTTCGAACGGCTGAAAATATTGCTCAAAAATGACATAGTGAGGCCACTTTAGCATATTTTAGGCAGGGTTGCACTTTCGACTATTTTTACGTCCAAACTAGAATCCTCGTGACTGGGACATGTCCCTACTGAGTACCTATCGAAATTCGACGAAATTTTCGTCAAAAACGCCGCGCAACCCAGGCCTAGAATCAGACCTAACTAGAGCCACGAAAATGACGAACTTTTCGTCGTTTTTACATATGTGCTCTGGGGGTATGTGTCCCGCGGAGACAGACGATGGCTAAGAATCTGGTGCCGATAACATTTTCTCAACACACCCATTCAACTTCCGCCTCTATAACGATTCCGGTTTTATCCTTCACGCGCTTCATCAGCTCTTGCGACAAAGCTAAGACTTCTGTGGCTGTCGCGCCAGCTTGAGCCACGAGGACTAGTGCTTGCTTACCATATGTTCCGACCTTGCCACCACTGGCTGTATCGACAGTCAATCCGCGTGCATCACAGACTTTATCCAGAATCCATCCTAGAGAAACTTTTACATCGCCAGTAGCATTGCCGGCACCATCGACTTCCGGATATCCTGGCAACTCCGAATACTTGGCCTTGAGCTCTTCAAACTTCGCCGCGCTCACACTCGGATTCTTGAAAAATGAACCGGCTGTTCCCCACATTTTCCAATCCGGTAACTTAGCCGCACGAATCTCGATGATTGCTTTGCGCAGATCGGAAATCGTTGGCTTCGCCACACCGCGCGCAGAAAAATATTCACGAACATCTTTATAATCCATGTGCAGTTCGCCATTCTTAGAAAGTTTGAACACCACTTGCGTAACTATGAAATGTCCACGATCTTGCTTGAAAATACTGTCGCGATATCCAAACTTACAATCGACCGCAGATAACTCAACAAACTTCATTGTCTTCGTGTCGAGTGCGCGCACATTGGAAATAGTCTGCGCAGCTTCAGCTCCATAAGCGCCTATATTCTGAACCGGTGCCGCACCAACCGTACCTGGTATAGCCGAAAGATTTTCCAGTCCGAAAAGTCTGTGACCGACAGCGTACTCAACCAAACCATCCCAAGATTCGCCAGCACCAACCGAGATGAGCGCGTTGTCATTTGCGCTATCGTCAATTTCGATGCCAGCGATTTCATTTTTTATAACTAGCCCACCAAAGCCAGCATCGGAAACCAACATATTCGAACCACCACCGAGCACCAAGATCGGCAAGCCGTACGAACCTTGCGCACCAGGATTTTTCTGTGCCTTCGCAAACTCGACCGCCTCGACCAACTCATCTTCATCTTTGACGACACAAAAAAATCGGGCTGGTCCGCCGATCTTGAAGGTGGTGTATTTGGCGAGCGATATATTTTCTAAAATCTTCATGTCATTGTGCCAACTGACGGCGACGGGTGTGAGCTCCAAATATAATGTCTAAATATAATGTGAGTACAGCCGTCGCCATCACTTGGTACAATCTGCTCTCAATTATAACGCGAAAAATGAAAGAAAGGAATAAGATATCGGCCTAGAACGCAAAAGGCCGCCGAGGGCGGCACTTTGCGAGACATTTGTTTGGAGAGTGCCCACATCTGGGTACTCACGCCACAAGTATAGCATATTACAACACGAAAATCAAGTTGGAGAAGGTGTGGAAAATCCACCAAAATTACTTCATCTGCTTGATGGCCTGCTCGATATTGTCGGTATATTCCGGATGATTCTTCTCTATATCACGAAGTGTTTGAGCAGCATCAGATTTCAAACCTGCCGTGTATTGAGTCTGCGCGAGCATGGATATCTCTTGGAGATTCGTATTGTCGTCGCCTACACTTTTTGCAATCAAATCTTTGTAAATAGCTATGGCCTTGTCATATTGTTTCATCGAAGAAAATACTTTCGCCATAGTATCGGAGTCGAACACGCTCGGATTATCCTTGAACAGATCTCTAGCTTCAGCTTCCTTTCCATTGAAGACTAGACCAGCAGCATAAGCTGTCTGTGCTTGCGGATAATCAGGAGCTGATTCGTATGCGGTCTTCAACAATTCTATAGCTTTGTCTGGTTTACCAGAATTTATATATGACATAGCCAGATCAAAGTTAATAGATTGTTTCCCCGGCGAAAGTTTATGAGCAGTCTCGAGTATCTGTATGGCCTTATCGAACTGACCAACGCTTACCAAGAATGAACCAGCCAAAGTATATATGCGTGCATCTTTTGGAGTAGCCGCTATCTGGTCGGTGATCGCTTGGTTCGCTAGATCGAAGAATGCTTGCTTCGTTGGATTTGGAAGTTGCTGACTGGATATGACGGCGCTGGCGCAAGACAAGAGCTGTTCCCTAGCTTCTTGATTCGCGACATAGACATCGATATTGAAAATATTCTTGAATAGGTTAGCGTCAGGACTACCTCCTCGCTGACATTGCTGCAAAGCAATTATGAGACTAGTGTTCGCCTGAATTGGTCTATAATTCCAGAAATATATTCCTAGAGCCAATGCCACTATCACTATCGGAGCTATGACATATTCTACGGCATCATCGCTGAAAGATGTTTTTCCGAAAGGCATCTTGTCTTTATTCTTGCCGCCACCATTTAACATGAGCACTAGACCAAGCAAAGAAAAGAATCCGATATAGCTAGCCAAGTTATCGAAGACGAAGATATTGTTCACGGCATAGCCAGCCAATAACCCAGTAAGAGTACTCTTCAATGATACCGGTATCGTCGACTTCCAAACCACGACCAAGAACAAGACATACAAAGCCAGATAAGCGATAAGACCGATCGCACCAGAAGCTACTAACCAGTCGAGATAAACGCTGTGAGCACGATCGAACCATTGCTCCTGATTCCACATATGTGGATTGTAGTTGGCATTGAAAATGTAGTTGAAATTCTCCTGACCCCAACCAAGAATAGGTCTCTGTGTAAAACCTTTCAAAGCCATTGGCCAAATATAAGCGCGACCTTCAGTCTGGAACTCTTGCAAAGATATGGAGGTCAGACGACTCAAAGTCTCGCTCTTTTGGATAAATGGGCTGTTACGAGCTGACCAAGTCAGGAAACCAGCCAATATCACCAAGACAATGATGCCACCAGAAATCAAGCGCCAACCTTTTGTGGAAAGCGTATGTTTGGAAGAATCATGTTTCGAACCCTTTTGTCCGCCGAATATCGCATAAAGAAGAAGTGCGAGCAAAATCCCACCAAGATAACCTAAGATCGCTCCACGAGTAGCGGTGCTAAAAAGTATTACGCCGAAGAAGATAGCAAGTAAGATGTAGACCCATTCCTTGACGATATAAGCCGTCGCTATATCTCTGGTCGCGATAGCTTTGCGCTCTATTTGCGTCGACAAGAAAAGGAATGCTGCAATACCGGAATTTATGAGCATATAGACAGCGAGATAAGCAGCATTGCCAAGAGTCGAGTCTGGACGGCTAGAGCTCTGCTCGATAGCGACTTTACCAGCCCATTGGAGAGCACCGCGACAAGCAACATAAAATGCTACAACCAAAGATATATTTAACCAACGGAACCACATCCGCTTCCCTTCTTCACCTCGTCCAAAAGTATAAGTGATAGCCAAGAAGAACATCCATAGATGAAGTATGGTCAACCACCCTTCCATGCGCTCGAAATTCGAGACGATGCTACGGAGTGGATTCATGCCGAGCAAATCTGCTACTAGAGCGATCAAAGCAAAAACAGTCACTACCACAGTCAAAGCGTTAAGCTTAGGCCTGTATTTTGTATCCATGAACGCCAGCATAACCCAACCAGCAAAAGCTATCTCAACCAAGAGTCTGAAGTAGAAGGCTTTTCCGGTAATAAACGGAAAAAAGTAAGTATTGGCTATGATAATCGCAAAGAAAGGAACCAGGAACAGAGCTGTTAAAGTGATAAAGCGTGTTATTGATTTTATTGACATGGGCACACTATAGCATAACTTTATGTTAGAGTAATAGCCATGGAACAATCATCATTGACCTTCCAGACTTTCAAGAATATATCCTACAATATCGCCGGATATGTCTGGCCGATGATATTCACCCTGTTCGTCACACCGGTCATAGTTCACGGACTTGGGGTTAAAGGTTATGGAATATACATATTTGTTTATACAGTTATAGGTCTCTTCGGAATACTGGATTTCGGAGTTGGCATATCGCTTACCAGGAATCTAGCTTTTTATACCGGAAAAAAAGATAGAGAGTCTATAATCAAACTTGTATTTAGTGGTAACTCGCTATTCTTGATTATCGCTACTATTGGCTTGATATGTGCCGGATTGATTGCTTCTTTTTCACATTCTTATGGTCAATACTCATCACTCATCCTGATCGCTGGAGCGATATTTTTCGTGAACACTATCGACACCACTTATTCAGCCGTCATGTACTCCTTGCAACGCTTCGACATAAGCAATGGCCTAAGCATCGTCTCTATAACCCTATCAAGTTTGAGCACTCTAGCTATCGTACTCGCAAAAGGTTCTCTAGAGGAGATATTTCTAGCACAATTGGCAGTCAGCATCATAATAACTCTGGCAACATTTTATTATGGAAAAAAGATTCTTCCGGAGGCACCGATCAAGATAGGCTGGGACAAAGGTGAGATAAAGAAATGTCTTTCATTTAGCGCAGTCGTCTCCATAAATAATATCGCCAACAGCGCTCTCCTCTATCTCGATCGATTGATCATCCCCTTCTTCGCCGGACCGAGTAATCTGACCTATTACAGCATGCCAGGAAATGTCACAACCAGAATCCCTAGCTTCGCCAATGTCTTAAGCACGACCATATTCCCCACAACTTCACAGCTCGAAGGTGGCGGTGACAGTGCAAGATTGGAAGCATTGTATGTTAGATCATTCCGCTTGATAACGATGATCTCCGCAGCCGTGACTGTGACGGCTATCGCCTTCGGATACAAGGTCCTATTGTTTTGGCTAAGTGCCGACTTCGCCGCGCGTTCGACCAATATCTTAATCATCTTGGCTTTCACCAATTTCCTCTTGGCTCTTCTTGGACCTCTTTCGAATTTCCTGTTTGGCCTCGGAAAGCTGAAGTTTATCGCCATAATGTCTACCTTTATGGCGGTCCTAAATGCGACTTTGCTTATCATCCTATTACCAAGATATGGAATAACCGGAGCAGCTTGGGCATATCTCATATCTGTATTACCTGTTTTATATATGTTCTACTATACAGAAAAAAATTATCTTACTTTGACTGGTAGAAAAAAATACTATGCAAAAAAGTTATTGGCCACTCTCATATCTTCAGCTCTTGTTTGGCTAATAGATATATATCTCATATCGCCATTTGTGACGAACCTTACGAAACTGCTCTGCGCCGGAATAATTTCTCTCGTTATATATATCATCATATATAAACTTTTCGGATTCCTCGAGGAAGAAGATTGGAGAGATGCCAAAAATTTTTTCATCGCGGTTATGCAAAGGTTGAAGATAAAGTCGATCAAGTTGTGCCAGAAATAAAATCTGCAAAATAAAATGGCCGATCAATCAATCTCAGTCATCATACCTTCGTACAATAGCTCCGCTTATATCCTCGAAGCGATAGAGTCCGTGCTGAACCAGACATATAACCGCGCTGAAAATAGTCGCCTTGAAATAATAATTATCGATGACGGCTCAACCGATGACACAAAAGCAGTGCTCAAACCGCTTATTGACCAGAAAAAGATCCTCTATATTTTCCAAGAAAATAGTGGCCAAGCCAAAGCGCGCAATAGCGGCATCCTACAAGCAACCGGCAAATATATCGCCTTCTTGGATGCAGATGATGTCTGGGCTCCGACGAAGATAGAGGAGCAGCTTTCATTGCTTGTGAAATATCCGGAAGCTATAGTTCATACTGGGAGATATATTATTGGCGGCGCCGAGGTCGATGACCGCGTCTATTCTGGCCGCATCACTCGACACTTAGTCCTAAATAATTTTATCGTCAATTCTTCAGTCATGGGACCAGCTAACATATTCAAGGAAAATATGTTTGATGAAAGCGCCTCCTTCCGAGTTATAGAAGACTACGAACTCTGGCTCCGATTGAGCTTGTCGCACGATTTCGTATATGTAGGCAAACCATTGGTCGGATACAGGATTCATCCGCAGCAGTCTTCAGGAGATTATATACCGGTGTTGAACCGCACAATCGACTTGCATAGAAAACTGATATACCGAAAAGGTTTCCTCAAATATGCGCCATTAAGCGCTTATATATGGATTAGGCTCAAGATATGTAGTATCATCAAAAGATATCATGCTCTACACGCTGAAAAATAAAATACGCAACAAGATTCGTGGCTTGAAGAAAGGCAATCTCTCTGTAAATGACCGATGCGAATTTTTTGAGGTTGACGGCTGGGTTTTGTCAGACTTTATCCTCAAGAAAATAATACCTATAACCGGTGTCAGACCATTCCCTATGGGAGAACTTGAGCTTATGACGGCAGCTGTATGCAGAATCAAGCCAACTCACATATTCGAATGGGGTACCCACATCGGAAAATCGGCTAGGATATTCTACGAGGCTTGCAAGCTCTATTCTCCACAGACAGAAATACATTCCACAGATTTGCCTGATACGGCAGATCACGAGGAACATCCGCGGAATAAACGGGCCCTGCTTGTGAAAAATATCAAAGCGGTTCATCTACACCAAGGCGATGGTCTCGATACTTCGCTTCAGATTTTGAAAAAAGCCACGAACATCGCCGGAAAAACCTATGGGGTCAACCCTCTATTCTTCATCGATGGCGACCATAGTTATGATTCTGTGAGGAGAGAGTTACAAGGTATATATGCCGCATTTCCACAATCTCATATATTGCTCCATGATACTTTCTTACAATCAAAAGAAAGTGAGTATAATATTGGCCCACATGAAGCTCTAGAAGAATTCTTGACTGATAAGCGCGACAAATATCAGGTGATAGCGACTGAGACTGGTCTTCCAGGTATGACATTACTATACAGAAAATCTGTCACGTAAAAATAAATGAAAATAGCTATACTACATATCTGTACTGGTAAATATGAGATATTCTGGAAAGATTTTTTTGTTAGCTGTGAAAAACACTTCATCATCGAGACCGAAAAAGAATACTTCGTCTTCACCGATTCGCCACACATCGAATATGAAGATGCTGAGAAAATCGGCCGAAGAATCCATAGAATACCTCAAGCAAATCTCGGTTGGCCGGATAATACCCTCTTACGATACGAGATGTTCTTGAAGATAAAAGATCAACTAGTGGCGAAAGATCAAACTTCGAAATTCGATTATGTCTTTTTCTTCAACGCCAATGCTGTATTTAAAAACGATATTTCAGCGAAAGAATTTTTGCCAAACAATGATACCTCTCAAGCCGGCCATAGCGACCAAGGCAGCCAAGGAAGCCAAGGCGGCCAAGAAAAACTGGTTGGTTGCCTACATCCAGGATATTACAACAAGCCAGTGAAAAAATTCACTTATGAAAAGAATCCGATGTCAAAGGCTTTTCTAGCCGAAAAAGACCGACATTTCTATTTCGCTGGCGGCATAAATGGCGGTGATACGCGAACCTTTATAGAAGTAGCTGAAGAGCTGGCCACAGATATAAGAGAAGATCATAAGAGCGGTCTGACAGCCATATGGCATGACGAATCGCATTGGAATAGATATTTGAATGAGAATATAAATATTGTTAAAAAAATCTCGCCGGCCTATATGTTTCCGGAAGGATCATCGTTGCCATTTGAGCCAAAGATAGTGATTATGGATAAGAATCGTTTGGGTGGACATGGAAAAATGAGAAATCGCCTGGAGTTGCGACTCTTAGTAAATAAGCTCAAAGAATCATTAAAATCATTAATGCAAATAAGATCATGATAATAACAAAGATCCAAGGTGGCCTAGGAAATCAGATGTTCCAATACGCATGCGGAAAAAATCTCGCACTTAAACACAATCAGGAACTAAAACTAGATATCTCTTGGTATATAGACGGAAGACCAAAGGTAGATACCCCGCGTGCATACCAGTTGGATAGATTCTCTTTCGCCACTTCGGCAGATTCCATGATTAAATCGGCTACAAAAAAAGAAATTGGAATATTCTCAAAAATATCTTCATCCAGACTAATAAAAAGATTGTTAGTTATGTTCGGATATGCCGGAGAAAAAATCTCCCATTTCGTCTTCGAGCCGAACAATATAGGGAGATATGATCTGGATGTATACGAGCCGTCTACTTATCTATGCGGATTTTGGCAGAGTGAAAAATACTTCGAAGATATTATTCCGACGATAAAAAAAGATTTTACTTCTTTTAGCGATGAGATGTCCAATAAAGCAAAAGAGATGCTGCAAAAAATAAATTCATCAAATTCAGTATGTGTGAATTATAGGAGAACTGATTATCTATCAAATAAAGCTGCCAAAGAATATCATGGGGTTATGGGAGATGATTACTATTCTCAAGCAGTTAAGGTAATAGTGGAAAAGATAAAAGATCCTCATTTCTTCGTATTCTCCGACGATATCGAATGGTGTGAAGAAAATGTTAAGCTCGGATTCCCTACAACTTTTATAACAAGAGAATATTCTGGAAAAGAATACTTCGATTATTTCCGATTGATGCTAGCTTGCAAGAATTTCATAATCCCCAATAGCACATTTGCATGGTGGCCAGCTTGGTTGAATACAAATCCAGATAAGATAGTCATCGCACCCAAAAAATGGTTCGTAGATATGACAAACAGACCGGAGATTGTGCTATCTTCTTGGATAAAAATCTAAAAGGAGCTATATCCTGAATATCCTCCTACGCAAAGCATAAAGTCTAACCAGATACGCACTAGATTTCATCAGACGATTTTTCCTTTTTGTAACCTGCAGAGAATGCAAACGATACTCGAGTAGTTTCTCTGGTATATTGCCAATTTTATTCTTGAAGATAATCCTGGTCCAAAGTTCATAGTCCTCGACATGTTTGAAATTGCGATATCCACCCGCAGCGATAACAACATCTTTTTTAAATATCACAGTCGGATGTATAAATGGGTTGTGTAATATAGCGTACGATCGCACCGAGCAATCTTCGACTGGCGGGAATTTTAGCTCCCCTATCTTGTCACCGTCTTCATCCATAAGATCGGCCCAACTGCCACACAAGACAAGATCTCGATCCTTCATAAACTTGAGCTGTTTCTCGAATCTTTGTGGATAAGCTACATCGTCTGCATCCATGCGTGCGATATATTCCGAGCTGGCTTTTGTCAAAGCAAAGTTCAATGTCGAAACTAGACCTTCGTGCTGTCTCTTGAAATAGACTATCCTGGAATCCTTGAAAGATCTTACGATACTTTCGGTCTTATCAGTTGAGCCGTCATCGACGATCAAAAGCTCGAAATCTCTTTCGGTCTGAGCAAGTACGCTAGCGATCGCTTCGCTTATATATTTCTCACCATTGCATACTGGCATTATTACGCTTATTTTTGACATCTTGTTTATGGTGTATAGTTAATCGTCTTTCAGGACTTTGTTGAGAATATCTTCCGGAACTTCTTTTGAAAGTGGTTGGTTCTGTGACTGTGATTGAGAATGTAGTTGCGCCGATGACGCTGGAGCTGGTTTAACCGGAGAAATTGATGCAGGTGTAGGTGCTGGTGAAGATGTAGCGGGCTTTGCTTTTTCTGTATTCGCTTTTGCCAATGCCGCAGCCAAGGCACTTTTCAAATCACCGACATTCTTAGCGGTTGGAATCTTCTGGTTTTGTATGTTCGAAGCTGAATTCGGAGCCAAAGAAGAAAGGGGTTTCATCGTAGATTGAGTCAGCGGTTGAACCGGTGGCTGTGTAGGCCTATATTGAGGTAATGGTTTAGATATAGGTTGTGGCTTGAGCGCGGTTGAGATATTTGATACGGGTGGTTTTGGAGAAATTGAAGGAATTTTCGAAGATGATATCGAGGATGATATTGGAGCACTTGTGGCCGGTGCTTTGACCACCGGTGCTGGTTTCGGAGCTACCGGAACCTTCGGGGCTGGCTCGTGGAACCTGACGATGACTTCTTCGACTTGGGCGCGCGGCTTGGAGAATTGAGCGCGTGAAGAATCGGTGATCTCCTTCACAAAAGAAACATCTGGATGCGGTATCGGAGGTAATGTCGTGGCAGAAAAAGGAGCCGAGGTCAGACCATTGATCATCAGTTTCAAATATATCTGCGCAAAGCCGAGGTTAACCAAATCCTCAATCTCAAATTGTGGAGCAAATTCCTTCTCCAAGAATTCAGCATCAGTAGCACCGACACGAAATACGATCATGGTTCCGACGTTACCAAAAACGGCTGGTCTGACAAATTCATCTAGCTGCTCGACATATTGGTGAGCGATAGTGAGATTGAGTTTATATTTTCTGGCTTCAGAAAGAATGTCTGCGAAAGAGGCATTGGCGAAGTTCTGGAATTCGTCCACATACAAATAAAAATTCGGTAAAGTCTTGAGCACACGATCTGGAACATCGGCGCGAGACATCGCGGCCAGATATATCTTCGTGACTAAGAGACCTCCCAGAAGCTTCATATTCTCATCACCGATACGACCTTTGGACAGGTTAATTATCATAATCTTCTTCGAATCCATAGCTTCACGAAAATCGAAAGAAGAAACCGGCTGGCCGATCATGTTACGGATAAGCGGGTTGGCGGTGAATTGACCAACCTTGTTCTGAATAGAAGGCACCGCTTCAGCAGCTTGTCGTTCGGTATAATTTGCAAATTCCTTCGTCCAAAAAGTTCTGACTGAAGGATCTTTCACTTGAGCCACGACTTCCTTGCGATATTCCTTGTCAGAGAGCATCTTATTTACTCCAAGCAATGTCGAGCCTGGACATTCAAGCAGTGCCAGAAGAGTGTTGGTCAAGATGTATTCCATACGAGCTGACCAAGCGTCAACCCAAATCTTTTTGAATGTGCTCATCAAACCAGAGACGACCAAGTGTCGCTTTTCTGGATCGACGCTTTCGAGGACATTGAAGGATATCGGGTATTCGGTATCGAATGGCGCGATCAGTATGACATCCTTAACACGTTCCTTCGGAATATATTCGAGGAGCAGATCGGCGGTCTTGCCGTGCGGATCGATGAAGCAGAGGCCTTCATTGATCTGAATATCTTGGACGGCCATATTCTCCAAGAGACAAGACTTTCCCATACCGGTCTTACCGATGACATAGATGTGGCGAGTACGATCTTTCGTACGAATACCGAACTTCACCTTCTTATTCCTGGCATCGGTCTCGGCAAAATATGTGATTCTGTTTTCGTCCATGATTATTGAAAAATGGTGGCTTAAAGATTGGGCGTTTGTGAACTATGACTATTTTACCATAAAAATGAAATGCCCGTGTATATATCCGATGGTAACAATATTTGGTGGCAAAGGCTTTGTTTATCCAACAAACAAAAATATCGCCTTCGCCCGCGCGTTCCTAGAATGAAGGAACACGCGAGGCGACGACGACACGACAGGGCTTCGAGACCCTAAGCGGCAGGTTGTTGGTGAACCTTGAACTGCGCATCTGGGAAGAGTTGGCGTAGATGATCAGGACTGGTAAAGGCCCCTTTCGTCTTCGCGTGCTCAACGATGCGTGACCATATGCCACTACGATCCAATACCACAGCGACACACTGCTTTCCATTCTTCATTCCAACCGGAATCCTACAAGATGCTGCCATAACAAGTTCTCCAAAAAACCAATCAACAAAACTCCCAACTCCAATTATATTGTCGGAACTACACTAACTGACAAAACCCAAAATCTTTTGTCCCCACCCGACTGAGTTGAATCCGCAGAATCTAGTTGATTAAGTCCGTTGCAAATCCTACCACTTACCTGTTGGAAGTCAAGGGTGTAGAAGAAGCTACTTTGGTCAATTTCGGATCAGTCAAGAGAGCCGACTTGTTATAGACACTGCCGGCATTCCAAAGAATCCAGCTTTTCAGACCGATATCATAAGTCGCACTGATCTGTGTGCGAATCATATCAGGAGTATATGTAGCCCCAAGGTCAAATGCTTGCAACCAAGGACGCATCAAAAGTGGTGAGGATGAAGCGACTTTCGAACGAGACACGGCAGTTGCCATTTCATATTTAACTATCTCATAAGGATGGTCCGCCGGATTCGCATATCCCAAAAATCCATTTATATAATGCGAGGGATAGACCATCGGATCTATATAATCGAAGTAAGGCATAGCATTTTCTATGACCTGACCTATTCCCATATCTCCAGTATCGCTGGTCGTCTGTCCGAAGAGATCAACGGAAATCGGAATCGGCGTAGATGAAGCTGTTGATGACGCAAGCTCATCGTGAAGATATTTGAAAAAATCGGAGATCACTTGCGTCTTACCGGTCACATATATCTTTGTACTCGTCGCAACGCGAGCGGTACTGGTGGCGATATGAGCCATACTAGTGGCAACATGAATAGTACTGGTGGCCAATTTTGCATTGACAATCGGCTTATAGATGACAGCCGTTTTTGGCAAAGCAGAATAAATAGCACTCGACACCGAACCATCCGAAGGAAAACGCATGTAGTCAAAATTTATCTCATCAAATCCATCGGCGTAAGATTCTTTTGCGATAGAGACTATATATTTCCCAAAATCCTTATTTGTCGGGTCGGCCCAATATGCTCCGCCAGAATCTTTCCAGAGCGCGCCGGTGCGCGAGTCATGGACAGCCCATTCCGGTCTCACTTTCACTATAAAAGGATCTTGAAAGACGGCGATACGGCCGATAACATACACACCCTTCTTATGCAAAGAATCTATGAGTCCTTTTATATCCGATATTCGCTTCTGCGACGAGCCGATCTTGACCAAGTCCGGATCACTGACTTCGAAGCCGATACGACCACTATAATCTTTCACATCGATAACGACGGCATTTAGTATTGTGCCATCGAAAAGATTGAAAAGGCTTTTTTGAAATGAAGGCGTGCCAGCAGCCCAGTTCGTAAAATATATACCCTTCACACTTGAAGGAACGACTATGTGCGTCATCATCGGGACAGGGGTCGAAGTAGCAACAAGTATCACAACCGGCGTAGTAGTTGCTACTGGAGTTTGATCAAAAGAAAAATGATTGGCTGGCAGAGAAAAAAATATCGCTGCCACAATAGCGACGATAATCCCTGCGGTTATTATTATCGTGGCGATGCGCATCATGCAGATGGTTGGTCCGTTACTTGCTCGGTTATTTGTTCAGTCGCCTTATGATCAACAAATGGAGCTCTTATATCAGTCGTCTTCGGTGCCTCCAATCTCAATGAATAAGCGATTATGATCAAATACAATCCCGTAGCCACAGCAAGAATCTTTTGCCAGCCTTGAGGAAATCCCAAGAAAAGCAAGATAGCTATCCAGACGCCGAGTAATATTATGATCTGTCTTTTTGACATGATGGGTTGATTATAACAAACTTAGCTCACTATCACCACAAATTCACCTCTCACCTTGTCGGTATGAGTCGTGAAATAAGCCAAAACTTCTTCAGGCGAGCCGCTGACGACTTCTTCGAATATTTTCGTGAGTTCGCGACAGACTGTCACACGCTTGTCAGAAACATGCGCGACCAATGACTCCAGTGTCTTCATTATCCTATGTGGTGACTCATAGAAAATACATGTGCGCTCGGAAGCAGCGATCTCTTTGAAGAGAGTTTCCCTTCCTTTCTTATGAGGCAAAAATCCGAGAAAAACAAAATCCGCACAAGGAACTCCGGCTATAGAAAGAGCACCTGTCAGAGCTGAAGCACCAGGGATGGATTCTATTTTCAATCCATTTTTACCGTCGTTATCGTCGGATGACGCACCATCCGCGAGCTCGATCGCCATTTCCCGACGGATGATAGAGACCAATTCCGCTCCAGGATCAGATATTCCTGGAGTTCCAGCGTCAGAGACGAGCGCGATATTTTTTCCTTCCTTGAGCAAAGCGATGATGTCATTCACTCGAGATATTTTGCTATGAGCATGGTAAGACAAAACGCGAGGCTGCCCGTCGCCTCGTGCACCACCACCAACAGAAATACCGTGACGAGCAAAAAGTTTCTTCGTCACGCGAGTATCTTCACATAAAACAACATCGACAGAGCCGAGCACTTTGAGTGCACGCAAAGTTATGTCTTCCATGTTGCCTATCGGCGTCGCCACCACAAAAAAAGTAGACATGGAATCACATTAACATATTATGATACACTTCTCTACATGAGAAAATCGGACACAAAAAACGAGGCTGAGATTGGCCGAATCATATATGTGACTCGCGATATCGAGCGTGCTTTGGGCATATCTCCGAGCGAGGATTATGTCATCGTGACGAATCGCACTGAGTATTCCGAATCCATAAAAAAACAATTCCCTGAATCTGTGATCCTCATAGATTCCAAAAAAGAGGATCTTCTAGACACAGACGAACTCCTCGAAGCGCCAGAGATGGAAAAGATAATGCAAGGCGCAAGACGCAAGACGCAAGGCGCATCCATACTCGTCTTCAAAAATAATACACTCATCGAATCCATATGTAAGAAAAATAACTGGCATCTGTTGAATCCTTCGGCGGACCTAGCAGAAAAGATAGAAAATAAGATCTCCGCAGTAGAGTGGCTAGACGGAGCAAATAACTCCGATGGATTGGCGAAAAAATATCTACCGCCACACACCGTCGCGACGACAAAAGATATCAAGTGGCAAAAAGAGCCGCTAGTCATCCAATGGGCTCATGGTCACACTGGCGATGGAACCATTCTTGTAAATTCCGGCGATGAACTGAAAGTCCTGCAAACAAAATTTCCCGATCGTCTAGCACGCGCTACTTCTTTTGTAAGAGGTCCCTCATTTACATTGAATATAGTTGTTACAGCCGAAGGAATATATACCGGAAATACAAGCTATCAAATAACCGGATTGCCGCCATTTACAGACAACCCTTTCAGCACCATCGGCAATGATTGGAGTTTGACTCACACCTTGCTTTCAGAAAAGGAAATCAATGAAATCGAATATATAGCCAGAGAAATCGGTCAGAAAATGGCAAAGGAAGGATGGTGCGGAATGTGCGGCATCGATGTTATGCGCGACGAAGAAAGAGGTCGGATCTCCCTGATAGAGATCAATGCTCGTCAACCAGCATCGACAACACTTGAATCATTCTTGCAACAAGAGAATCGCAGAGCTGGCGTCGTAGGCATCACTATATTCGAAGCCTATATAACGGCTCTACTTGGGCATAGAATAGAGGCTCCTATCATCCATATAAATGACGGCGCGCAAATAATCAAGCGCCTCACGAAGGATTCTGCGCCTTGCGCCTTGCCCTCCCCAGGACGATTTGGGGAATCGCTTGCGCCCAATGAAATCGGCGACGATGTCATCGGCTCACTCGAACTTGCTGGTTATCGCGTCATCCGATATCCAAGTACCGAATACAATTCTGACCAGCTTCGCATTCAGAGCATGAAAGGTATAATGGAAGCACATGCAAAATTCAACTCCAGAGGAAAAGAAATCGCGGATATGCTTTGTCAGCGATCATAAATAATAAATAAAAGAAAATAAAAATGGAAAAAAACACAAAAACTTTATCACCTAGCGCAATCTCGATCATAGATCAGTATATGAATTTTTCTATCGGCAAAGCCGTCTGTTCTATCCCCTATTTCAATAACAGAAAGATTGGTGCGCACATAGCCTTGCGTGCTTATGCCGGCAAAGGAAGCCCGAAAGATATTCGCGAGGAAGTCACCGTCAGGTTGACAAAAGATCATGTTTCCATAGATGTACTTACTGGCGAATCATTGAAAAAATACCTGACCGACAAAAAGATAGGTATAGACTGCTCCGGTCTCGCATACTATATCCTGAATGCCGAAAGTGAAGCACAAGACAGAGGTAGTCTAGGTAAGCATATTCATTTTACTGGTGCTCATGGACTCTTCAGTAAAATCCGCAGCACTCTGCGACCAGTGGAAAACTGCAATGTGGCGACTTTCGCCGACAATAAAAATAGCAAAGTCATCGCTGTGAAAGATGTCCAGCCAGGCGATATGATAACTATGATTTCAAGGACAAATGATCGCGACCATATACTCGTCATCCACGAAGTCGAATATGGAAATTCCGCGCCAACAAATATACCGACCAAGATTATTTATACTCACACCAATGCTTATCCAGAAGATGGAGTTTATGGCACCGGTGTCAGACAAGGCGCTATCGATATCAGCGATCCGGAGAAAAGCATACTGGAGGGTGTCTGGTCGGAGAAAAATCTCTTAACCAAAGCCTCCGACTATAGCGTGGAGATTCGCCGATTGCTTTGAATTGTGCTAATATTTTGTGAATGATAAACATATTGCAGGGCACGGCTGATTTGGCCTATATCATAGGTTTTGCGCTTCTTGGGGCTATATTGGCCTTCTTGTGGGCGCCTTTTTTGACTCGTTTACTTTTCAGATTCCGCCTCATAAAAGAGCCAAAAACCGAGCTAGTGGCACTTGGATCTCATGCTTATAAATCCAAGACACCAATCATGGGAGGTTTACTCATTGTGGTGACTGTAGCAGTCATCACTTATTTCTTGAATTGGTCTCGATCTTTCACTTTCGTTCCGATAGGCGTCATGCTTATCTCCGCTCTTTTGGGCGCCATCGATGATCTCTTGAGTATATATGGATCCGAGAGACAATCTCGCAAACTCGGACATGTTATGCGCCTCATCCGTGTTCATAGTGAATGGAAGATGCGTGTCTGGTATATCATCACTTTCCCTTGGACAGCTTTCAAGCGCATATCGGTCTGGTTCGGTTCGCAGACAAAACGCGGAGTATTCGTGCATGAGAAACTTATATTGCAATTCATCGCTGGATCTTTCACCGCTTGGTGGATATACACAAAGCTCGGCCCTGCCTGGCATTATATATATTTCCCTTTTGACTACAGCATCAATGCCGGCTGGTTCATCGTCCCGATAATAATCTTCGTGGTCATGTTCACCGCCAATGCGGTCAACATCGCCGATGGGATGGACGGCTTGGCTGGCGGGATGCTCCTTATCACCTTCAGCGCGCTTATGCTCTTGAGTTGGATAAATGGATTCGGAGAATTGGCCATACTCAATGCTACCACCGTCGGAGCTATCGCCGCTTATACTTATTTCAATATAAAGCCAGCCAGATTTATGATGGGTGATGTGGGATCCTTGGGTCTCGGTGCGCTCTTGGCTGTGAACGCCATGGCTATAGGCGAGATAGCCACTCTATTCTTCCTTGGATTTATGTTCTATATCGAGGCTCTCTCCGTCGTCGCACAAGTCACTTCCAGATACGCTTTCGGTCGTCGTATATTTAAGATGGCTCCCCTTCACCATCACTTCGAACTCAAAGGTTGGAGTGAGGAGAAGACCGTGATGCGCTTTTGGGTCGTTCACTTCATGTTCGTCGTCTTCGGATTCTGGTTGGCGCTGCATTAAAATGAACTACCTCCATTGGTCTGAAAAAACATTGACCGACTTCTCGCCGAAAAACATCGCGGGAGCCTATCATGGTGGCTACGTCTTCACGCGCATTGGGAAAGGCATGATGCAACAAACGAGGAGCTTGCGTATTAACCTCTCGAAGTTTGAAATGACGAGTGAGAACCGCCGCATCTTGAAGAAAGTTGATGGTCTAGGATTGCAAACAGCGAATCTTCCCTATGCGAGCTATGACTTCTCTATTGGCAAGCTGGCCAAGGATTTTTATGAAGAAAAATTTGGCATTGGCGTCATGAGCGCACAGAAGGTGAAAGAGATGCTAACCGACGCAGAAAAAAGTAATTTCAATGTCCTGTTAACATACAAGACCGACTTAGCTGGCACACCACTTGAAACAAATGCGCTAGGCTTTGCAATCTGTTATTCGAGCAAGGAAATCCTGCACTACTCATATCCATTTTATGATCTTGCAAAAGCTCCGAAGGATATGGGTTTGGCCATGATGATACTCGCTATCAAATACGCGAAAGAATCCGGCCTTAAATATATATACCTTGGCTCATTGCAAAGGCCGACTGATACCTACAAACTTCAATTCGAAGGCCTTGAATGGTTCGATGGTAAGACTTGGAAAACTGATACCGAGGAAGTAAAAAAGATTTTGAAGACATTACCGCAGGAGCGTGAAGAAAAAGCTTACATCTGCTAATATGTAGCGATGGACAAATTACCTAAACATATACACATCGTCGGCATCTGTGGCGTGGCCACGAGCGCGCTCGCTATCGCTTTTCATGAACGAGGAGTGAAAGTCACTGGTAGCGACAAGGGATTCTATCCCCCAGTATCGACCTATCTACAAGACTTCGGTATCCAATATCACGCCGGCTGGCATCCTGAGAAGATTGCTGAGTATGGCAAGCCAGATATTATGATTGCTGGTGGATCAGGAACAAGTCTCTCAAATCCGGAAATTATGTACGCAAAAGAACAGAGCATCCCTCTCCTATCCTTTGCTGAAGCTCTGGGAAAATACATAGTCAAAGAAAATTCCATCGTCACCGCCGGGACTTGGGGTAAGACGACTTCTTCGGCTTTGCTTTCATTTATATTGATCCAAGCTGGAATGAATCCGAGTTATTTCACCGGGGGTCTTTCATTATCTCATCCAACAGGATCAATCTCCGATTCGAAATGGAGCGTCGTCGAGGGTGACGAATATCAAGTAGCAATATATGACAAACGACCAAAATTTGTCTACTACAAGCCGACTCACCTTATGCTCACATCTGTCTCTTGGGATCATGCCGACCTTTATCCTACAGAAAAAGAATACTTCCAAGCTTTCGAAAAACTGGTTGCCGAAGTCCCGAAAACTGGTGTACTCCTCATCTGCAATGATGATGCTGGCGCCCGCAAAACCACTGATCGACTAAAAAGGCCAGTAGTTTCTTATGGAAAAACAACTGAAGCCCATTATTATTATCATGACATCGTAAGCACAAAAGATGGCTTGCACTTCAAGATAACCTGCAAAAAGGGCACCTTTGAAATAAAGACCCCGATGCTCGGCCGATTTAACGCCGAGAATATAACCGGATGTTTCGCTATGTCTATGGAAATAGGTATTCCAGCAGAAAAGATAGTAAAGGCGATAGATGATTTCAAAGGTATCCGAAGACGCTTCGAGAAACGCTTGGACGGAGAGATCGGCTCGACCAGCAATGGCATAACAGTCTTCGATTGTCATGCGCCAACTCCGGAGAAAGCTGCTTCTATACTTGAGACACTACGCGAAGTCTATGACAAGAAAATTATTGCCATATATGAGCCGAATATCGGCGGACGCCAACGCGAGACTATTTCTAAATACAATGGTGCATTTGCGTTAGCTGATATCGTCATCATACCGAAATTGACGAAATTGAAAGTCGCCGACCAAGGAAGCGATGGAAACGCAAAAGATCTCCCTATGGAAGGCGAGGAATTGGCCAGCACCATAAGCAAGACGCATTCCCATGTCGAATATGTCGACAATGACGATGGTGCCGTCTCGCGCGCAGTTTCTCACGCCAGAAAAGGCGATATCATAGTCTTCATGGGCTCGCATGGATTCCGTGGCATGATCGAGGCTGTTGTCGAAGAGTTGAAGTAGCAGTTCTCTTCTCCTACTTCCCTTCATCCACAATATTTGTAACTATTTTTCCATCAGCAATCTCTTTTACCAAGAGAGTCATGCCACAATGATTACACTCAATGACCATGCCGGTCGTGACGGAAGGATAACGAGACAAATCGACATTGTTTTTGCACTCCGGACAAACGCAGAGATTTTTCATGATTGTTATGTGTTCTGAAGCCATTTTATAAAAATAAACCTGACGATAATCATATTAGCATAAAAATGATAATGGCGGTAAACTAGCGATATGATCACGCCAAATGAGCAATATACGAGGCTGGCCAAGGCTATTGGCTACGATGACCTCTATTTCAAACGCGAAGATTTACATCCTCTGGGTTCACACAAAGGGCGATCCATTCCGGTGATGATCGACTATTATTATGAAAAAGGGGCGCGCGATTTCGCTATATCTTCTTCTGGAAATGCGGCTCTAGCCGCGACATTGTATATAAAGGATAAGCCAGATACAAAACTAGAGATATTCGTTGGCAATAATATCGCACCGCATAAATTGACTAAACTTAATAAAGTCGTCGAGGAAATAGCGAAAAACGAAACAGAAAAAACATCAAGGATAAAAATAACGAAGACCGAAAGACCTCTGCAAGCATTGATGCAAGCCATGAAAAATGGTGCAGGAAAAGAAATCATCAGTTTGCGCCAATCAACCGACCTGATCGCTCTTGCTGGCTATGAATCATTGGCGAGAGAAATTTCGGCCATAAATAAAGTCGCCGCAGTGTTCTTGGGAACCTCTTCGGGCACAACTGCGGAAGCTCTCGCACAGTATTTCTTGAAAGAAAAGAAGAAAATTCAGATCCATATAGTTCAGACTCCTTCGTGCCATCCATTGACGGAACCTTTTCATAGCTGTAGATCGGATGAGCCTTCCATATCCGATGCTATAGTCGACAAGACCGCTTTACGCAAGCCGACATTGATCAAACTTGTGAAGCAAACTGGCGGCTCCGGCTGGTGCGCCACCAATGAAGATATTCTCGTAGCACAAAAACTAACAAAAACTTACACCGGACTCGATATCTCCGTCAACAGTGCCCTATCAGTCGCCGGCGCTCTCCAAGCCGCACGCGAGAAATATGAGATAAAAGGGACGGTTGTTTGCCTTATCTCTGGGGAGTGAATGTTGGGTTAAAAAAACAAAAACCACCCGAAGTCATACTTGCTCAGGTGGTGCCTCTTTGTGAAAGTTTTGGGAGGATCGAACTCCCCGGTTTCTTCACCGAGCAGGTTTACTGCTATCATCTTCCGTAACTAGCTTCGATTTCTTGCGGTGCCATATCATTTCGAATCCGCCAATAACCGATATCAATAGTACGAAAGCTATGATCATCAACTTGTTGAAGTCATCCTTTGGTCCCATATGGAACGGAACTTTGTAGCATATAAAGAGTGCTGCTACATAGCTCGGGACAGAGATGATCCAACCGACCCAATTGATCCAAGTTTTAGGCTTCATTGTGACAGGCCCTCCTCTGTTTTCAAGCTAGCATAATTTTACTGACATATCAAACAAAAATTCCTAACCTATTTCAACCCCCTTACCGCCTTCACAAACCTATCTCCCCTCTCTTTGGTGGTGCGGTCGAGACCGCCGGAACCGAAACCTGGACTGAAAAGAACCTTATCGCCTTTTTGGGCGCTTTCTGCAGCGATAGTTACGGCCTCTTCTATAGAAGCGGCGGACTTCACCTCTATCTGGTCAATAGAACGCAGGGCCAGCCTTTCTTTCAATGTACCACTTCCTGGCACCACGACGAGCGTCCGGACATATTGCGGCAAAGTGGCGAAGAGCGCTCGATAATCCTGACCGACATCGGCGCCACCCATTATCAAGATGATATTTTTACCATCGCCGTCACTATCGCCTTGGCCGGCTTGCAAAGCCAAAACACCGGCCTGTGTAGAAGCTGGCGAAATAGAAGCTGTGTCATTGTAGAAATCTACTTGTTTGACCTTTTTCACCAATTCAATCCTGCCTTTGAGCGGCTTCCAACTTTCCAGTACCGACTGAATAATCTCATCATCAAGCTTGAAAAGCTTGGCAACTTGGATGGCCAGTGCTGCATTTTCACGATCATGTGGACCTTTGCCAGCAAAGTCCCAAGTCTCTGGAATGATAGTTTCTTTCGTACGAAGCATCTTGGCTTTCGGCTGAAGTCCAAATGAATGAGTCTTGTCTATGACCTCATCATTTCCGACCACGAAATTGTTATAAGTCTGATAAGAAAGTATCTCAAAAGGCGAATCTCTGTAAGCCTCTTTCGGTAGATCGGTCGTGAACACGGCAACATGTGGGCTGATGTGGATATCGTAGAGCTCTTTTATCATCGGACTGTCTATACGCGCCAAAACTGCGTCATTGCTTTTAACCTTCCTCAATTTGGTCAATATACCATCGGCGCTCTTGAAATCTATGACAAAAAGCTTTTGAATTTCATCGTCAAAAACCTTTTCCAGTAAAGGATCGAGCATGCTCATAACTGTAGATTTACCACAAACTCCCATCACAGCGATGATGGTTATAGGTGGAGCTTGCTTGAAGAAATAAGTCTCCGGATATTCTATAGTCTTGCCAGCTTTCTCTGCTCCAGCAAGAAAAGAAGAGTTGCGCGGATATTCATGAGATAAGATTATCAGGTCCATATCTAGGAGATCATCCGGTGGCACCGAGCCACAGACATAACTAGCCAATCCAAAAGAGCGCAAGAGCTCTATGTCGGATTTTAAACGCGCTTCACTGCGCAGATCATAGACCGAGACCAGTGCTCCAGCTTTTATGAGGAATTTTATATCGGATATCATCTCTCCGTGGTCACCAATGCCGATAAAGGCTACGCGCTTGTCCTTGAAATAATCCTTGGATATCATGCGGACATTATAGCAAATCCACGACGAAATCGGCCGTTTTTCTTATCTTACTCTTTCGCTATAAGACCTTTTATTTTGATCATTTCTTGGAAGAGTGCCTGCAACTTCACAATATCATCGGCCTTGGTCGATGCAGCCACGACGAAGTGCGACAACTTCTTCATGAAGACGCCGTAGATATCATTGAAATATCCTTCCAAAACTTTTATCTGTTCCTCCGTCGGCTGCCTTTTGCGGCTGCCGTCTTTATTTGTACCTCGAGCAGAAGGACCATCCAAGACTCGTAAAACCTCAATCGGACGCTTCAAACCCTCATACATGACTGAGTCATGCCTCAAAATGCCATCCAGCGATGGCGAAACTACCATATAATCTCTCTGCATATTTTTATAATAGAAACCTCGGCCATTTGGCCGGCTTTCTATTTTTCGTAATTAGCACTCACACTAATAGCTCGCGCTAATACTTGTGAATGTATCTTTCGTTATGATGACGTGGTCAAGAAGTGAAATGCCCAAGATCTTCCCCACTTGGACAAGTTGCTGTGTGATCTCTATGTCCTCGGCGCTTGGCGTAACTTCGCCTGACGGATGATTGTGCGCGATAACTATGGCTGTGGCATTGCACTCAATAGCCGGACGGAAAACTTCGCGCGGATGAATCATGTTGGCGTTAATAGTGCCGATAGAGATAACTTCGTCGCGGATAATGCGGTTGTGGCTGTTCAGATAAAGGCCACGCAGATGTTCTTTCGGTAAGTTACGCATATCCTGCAGATAATCATATGTGTCTTTCGCATTACGAATAGTCGCGAAACCCGACGAATCGCGATCATAAATGCGACGACCGAGTTCGCCGACTGCCACGATCTGGCAAGCCTTGACGATAGGTATGTCCATATCTTTGGAAAGCTTCGTGGCGTTCTTCTCCGCCAAAATACTCTTCTCTCCATAGTCGCGGATAATGCGACCGGACATTGCCATGACATCTTCCTTGGTCGTGCCAGTCGTCAGTACCACAGCCAAAAGTTCCTTGATGTTGAGAGCATCAGGACCTTGAGCTAGCAGCTTCTCGCGCGGTTTCTTTTCCGGAGGCAAGTCCTTGATCGTGAGTGTGTACTCGCGCAAGGGCCGGTCGAGGAACCGCACATTTGGACGGATGGCGTATGTCTGCATAACATAAGTATAAAGGAAAAAGAGGAAAGAGGAAAGGCGCAAGTAAGTAAAAAGAGAAAAGCAGAAAGTGCCCTAAAAATTGCTTAACCCAGCGTATTACAGCGACCTAATAAGTCCGGCTATCATTTTAGATATCTCAGTTGAAAGATTATGGATACTATCATACTCAATTTCTGACATATAGTTTAATTCCTTGCCCATATAAGCCATTGATCTTACTTCACCTGCAGACCCTTTTGATATATACAAAAATCTTTGAAATTCCTTTTTTCCTTGCCTTTCAAAACCTTCAGCAATGTTATTCATCACTGATATAGCCGCAGATTGTATTTGATCTTTAAATTTAAAGTCTTTGCATTCACGGCACGCTAAATAAACCATAGATGTTAAATCTTTAGATTTTTTCCATATAATCAGATCTTCAAATGAATGTGCTGTCATAATGCACGACAATCGTAACACATGGCCATCTATTTAGACCTGTTATTAAACTGTGCATTACGCACTTTCCTCTTTCTACTTTCCGCTTTTCTCTTTCTACTTTCCTCTTTCTACTTACAATGTCTCCACCAAAATCATATTCGTCTCACTTGCCTTCCCGAAAGGCATACCAGCCACAATAACGACCTTATCCCCTTTTTTGCCAACTTTATTCTCTATAGCAGCAGCACGAACAACATCCATGATCTCATAAACAGCATTGAATGTAGGGACTACCATCGGATAACAACCGAAAGTGAGCATTAGGCTACCGACATTTTCAGGATTATCGGTGAGAGATAAGATGCGCTCAGCTGGACGATATCTAGCGATCATTCGCGCGGTATTGCCAGAACGAGTAAGAGCGATAATAAGCGATGCATTGACAGCGTGAGCCGTACGGACAGCCGTCTGTGAGACAACATCCGTAACTCCATGAGAATCGGCATATTCGGCGATAGTATCGCGAGTATAGACTTCTTTCTCCACGCGATTGGCGATGCGAGTCATTATCTTCACAGCTTCCACCGGGAAAGAACCGAAAGTTGTTTCTTCGGAAAGCATGATGGCGTCAGTACCATCGATGATGGCATTGGCAATATCGGAAACTTCAGCGCGAGTTGGAACCGGATTTTTGATCATGGACTCTAGCATCTGCGTGGCGGTGATAACCGGTTTACCTATCATGTTGCACTTATGGATGATCATTTTCTGCACCAATGGCACATCCTCGGTTGGTATCTCAATAGCCAAGTCACCACGAGCGACCATGACTCCATCGGTGGCAGCCAAGATGTTATCAAAATCAGCCACAGCCTCTGGTGTCTCGATCTTAGCAATGATGCGAGCATTGAGACCGCGTTTATCCAAAATAGCACGCAACTCGGTAATATCAGAAGCTCTACGAACAAAAGAAAGGGCTACGAAATCTACTTTATTTTTTATACCGAACTCAAGATCAGCTCGATCCTTTTCCGTCAAAGAATGGACCGAAAGATTGGCTCCTGGAACATTGACACCTTTGTGACCGGAAAGATGACCGCCAGTCATAACTTCCGTGATGATTTCATTACCCTTCACCTCCTTAACCTTCAATTTCTTCGTACCATCATGAAGCATAATTATAGTCCCGGCTTTGACCTCTTTCGGCAAAGCTGGATAATTTATACTGACGCGATCCTCCGTACCCTCGACTTCATCCGTTGTTAAAGTGAATATATTCCCTTCACGGAGCGTAATCGTTCCATCTTTGAAATTACCGATACGAATCTTCGGACCGCCAAGATCTTGCAATATAGCCACGGTTTTACCGGTCTTCTTCATGACTTTTCTGATCTCGTCCACACGAACCTGATGCTCAGCAAAATCGCCATGGGAAAAGTTGAGGCGCATGACATTCATGCCAGCATTCACCAACTGCACCAGATGGTCATGATTTTCCGTAACCGGTCCTATCGTACAAACTATCTTCGTCTTTTTTCCTAGATTCATTTTATTTTCTGATTATTTATAATTTTTGGTGTTTTTTCTTTTTTGCTCAAGATATACCCGATGATGATACCGACCACAAATATTGATACCTGTCCTATCCAAGCCGGCCAACCGGCGATCTCTTCGGAAATATTGCTTATATAAGTCTTAACCGTCGTAGTGCTGATCTCGAGAGCGACCGAAGGTATCTTGTATCCCTTTGGGGGTTTACCGACATATATTACATTTTGATCTGTACCTTGACCAATCTCCGTCTTCGGAGCTTCGACATAGACGCCGGTCACTTTACTGATAGCGATCTTATAGAGAGTGTCCACACCAAGTCGGCTGCTCATCGGATCTGTTGGAATCCCAGAGAGATAAGTAGGCAAAAGTCTGGCTATATTCAATAGATCACCACAGTCAGGAGAACCGTCAATATTTGGCGAGGAAGAATCCTGAAGATAAGTCGAGGAATTACAGATACTATAAACTCCAGAATCATCAGCCACTCGCGTCGGATATATTCCCTTGTCTATGAAATATTGTTGAACAGCTTTATGGAGCTCAGATACATCGTTCCTGCGTTGTGAATCACGAGTCTGCGACAATTGGCGGATAGGGTTTATAGCGGCCAATAAAATTGCTGACAAAATAGCTATGATAGCAATGGTTAAAAGTATCTCAAGAAGAGTGAAGGCGCGAGTAAAGCCGGATTTTTTCATTTGAGGAGACTTCATCATGGATGGAAATAGAAGGCCGCGGCGATTATTATATAAGCTACTAGAAGCTGGACACCTTCGAGCCAATTGCTTTCTCCATCTTCGACGATTGCATTGACGATAAAAACGGAGAAGATTATGGCTACCAATTCAAATGTATTGAAAACAAGACTCATCCTAGTCTTGAAGAAAAGACTAATCAAAACTAGAACTGGAGCGACAAACATAGCTACTTGAGTAGCTGAACCTATAGATACTTGCAAAGCTAGATCCATTTTATCTTTTATAGCAACCGTAATTGCTGAAGTATGCTCCGCTGCATTTCCGATAATAGCCACGAAAACCACACCGATAAATAGTTCCGTCCAGCCAAAACTGGCTACCAATGGCTCTATTGAGCCTACAAGTATTTCACTGACAAGAGCGACAGCGACCGTAGCCACAACCAAAATAGTGATACTCTTTGTCTTGCTCCATCTGGCTTCAACTTTCGCAACATCACCTTCATAAAGATGCTTATGAGTCTTCAAAGAAAATACCAGGCTGGCGATATAAGCAAGTATCATGAGTACAGAAACCACGACGCTCAATTTCCCTATCAGGAATGAACTAGCAGCTCCGGAAGTCTGGATGAATATAGCTGGTATGATCAATGCTATGACTGCCAATAAAAGCGTAGAGCCAGCCGCCTTTGCCGCCGTGGCATTGAACTTTTGTGCCTTGCAGTTGTAGCCGCCAGCTATCATGGCCGTGCCGAGGACTAGAAGGATGTTGCCTATTATCGAACCAGTTATGGACGCTTTCACCACCTCGATAAGACCAGCGTGAAGAGCGAGAGCGCCGATGATTAATTCTGTAGCATTTCCAAAAGTAGCGTTCAGAAGGCCACCGAGAGCTGATCCTGTATACACAGTCAATTCTTCCGTCGCTTCACCGATATATTTTGCCAGAGGTATTATGGCTAAAGCCGATATGATGAACAAAACCATCGACGATGCTCCAAAAAATTTCGCAATAAATGCAATCGGCACGAAGATTAGAAGTGATAGAAAAAAATTATCCATGGATATTTATAATAATTTATGATTATTTTCTGATATGAAAAGTTGGCACTGTGCTCATACCTTGTGGATGATTCATCGTTTGAAAGACTTTATCTCCACGAATCTCATACCAAGGATGCAAGTCGTGGCCTTGCGGATTGTGCACAGTAGTGAAGACTTTGTTACCTCTCACTTCAAACCACAGCATCGTCTTGATGCCTTGCGTCTGATTGTGGACTGTACCAAAAAGCTTATTACCTTCCATCTTGAACTGCGGCCTCAATGTATCTGAGGTGCTGCTATAGTTCGTGTGATATAAGTTCATAATGCCCTTATTATAACACAGGGAAAAAACTGGATTATTTCTTCTTAGATGTCATACTGTTAAGGTCAAACCTAATACCAACATTATAGCTATTTGCTCCTTGTGCTTCAGCAAATGCACTCGCAACCCACGCACCGATTTGAGTGGAGGCATTCAACCCAAAATTAGGAATGTCGGTTCCATTCATTTTCATAGAAGCTTTGAGAACAACTCCACCAAGATCTGTACTCGCCTCACCAGACAATGGAGATCTGAGGTCTCTAGGATTGATGTGTCCTTGGAGTATGGTGTCTTGTCCACCTATAACAAATGGGTGTGTACCATTAGCCGCTGTCCAAAAGCCATTGCCGTAATAATACATGTCACCCAATATACCCGCATTACTCTGAATAATATCTAGAAATGATTGCGCATTATTAAGGTCAGCCGGTAAAGATACGGGGACAGGAGTCTCATGTGCTTTATTGAATATCTCTTTGTTCAATATCATCTGGGTCAAAGCATCTTGAGAAGAGACATTCGGACCGGAAGTTGTGTTGGAATTGTTAGATTCTTTCGTTAACTGAAAGCTGGTCGTTTTTGTTATATCTCCAGAAGTTCCTGTGACGGTGACAGTGTAAGTGTATCCAGAATCATCTGTTGATAAATTGGATATCTCCAGAGACGAACTATCTGATGGTTTGAGTGTTTTATTGGAAAAAGAAACTGTGGCACTACTTGGCAATCCAGACGCCGACAATGTCACCGGTTGAGTGGAATCTAGGTCTACACCCGAATCAAGCGTAGCATGAATATTAACAGTTACTTTACCGTTCGAGGATACATTTACTGTACCCGCGGTAGTGTCATTGGAAAGCGAGAAAGAAAATGGTTGCGAGACTGTCACATTAGCACCTCCAGAAATAGAACCACCAGGACCAGTACATTTTACATATATAGTCTTTATACCAGCTCCAGATGATACATTGAAAGACTTAGAATCATTCTTTCCAATACCTGAACCAGTTGTTGGTATTGATGGGTTTTCACTTGGGCCAAAACAATCATCAGCGTTGGTAGAAGACCATGTCACGGTTGGTGAAGTACCATAAGGTACTAGAGTTGGACTGGCTGTTACGGTGACTGTTGGAGCAATAATTGTCTTGACTGCAACTAGATATATATCAGTCCAGCCATAGCCTGCATGACCATAGTCCCATATTTCAAATGTGTTAGCTCCATTATTAATAATGGATGTTATATCAACTAAAGACTGTCTGCCATAGCCAGGGGTATCTGCGACCACATTACCTATCTGACTTGACCAGTACGCCACCGAGGTGCGCTCTTGAGTTGAGCCATTGATTAGAACATAATCATCTACAGTAAATTTTGTGGTTGCATCCGGCCCACCGGTTAGGTAATAGGTCGCGGATGGATCTTTTGTTACATTGATAGTCACGGGACCAGCAACTCTATACAGATTACTCTGAAGGCTTGCGGCGATTGGGTGCGCACTAAATATAAGTTGAGGGGTGATTGTCACATTTGCATTGACCTTACTCGGCCCAATCACGACAGATACCAATAGTATCAGTGAGAAAATAACTACTGACAGGTTTATGATCTTTTTCATTTGTTTTAGATTAAAAAATACTGAATATATAGTAACATCGTTGCGATATATCTCAAAATTAAACCCTCCTTACGCCGACTTGACAATATACACATAAATATGCTATGCTTGAAAAAGGTAGCGAAACCCTCAACTTGGAGAAAAATATGAAAATGTTCTTTGTAGTCATGGTAGTGCTAGTCTCTGCGCTCTGTCCAACATGGGCACGGGCGGCGGCTAGTACGAAAACCCGGACGACATCTGATTGGGTCAATAAGACCAATCACGATAACTACTTCGAGGCACCAGTCCTCGAGATAGTCGGCAAACCGGTGAAAATCGTTTTGCCGCAGCCAGTCGTATCGGAGAAGGTCTTCTCCACTGCTGCTGTGAAAAAACAGTCGGTAGTGGAAACCGATCCGAAAGGAGTGGTAATCTGGGGAAAAAAATTCTGAACTGGTAACACTGGTTCAGGTGGCTCGGGAGAAATAAAATCCCGAGCCATTGTTGTTTTTATATATTAATATTATCTACACACTACATTTACTGACACCTCCCTAAGCTACAGCTATTGGCTGTGTTGCTACATTTTATAAGTTGAAGTGCTGGGGTACCAGCGTTACAGGCAAATTCCACAAGAACTGTGCTGCTAGCATCTAGATTTGTATCGCAATAATCTTCCACATAAGAACCATCGGCCATATAGACACGACCTTGAGTCAAGTATGACGCGGCTGGACTAGTCATAGTATTATCTGTATCTGAAGTACAGGTAATAGTTGTGGATGCAGTGCTGGTAGCAGTGTTACTACCATTATCGTTTTGGTTCGAACCACCACTCCCAACTCCATTGACCAATGACGGTGTTGGACTCCCTTCCAATGTACCCCTATGTCCATTACCAGAGATGTCTGCCACTGTCGTACCAGAGCTTTGGTCAAATTTCCATAGAGCAACAGTACTCCCATCTGAAGTAAGTGAAGTAGCTGGAGTGAAGTTGGAAGTGTAGCGAGCTATATTCGAAAGACGAACTTCATCGATAATACCGTTGAAGACATCGGTCCCTGTGGTATACCATCCTATATAAGCTGGTGTTCCTGGATCATTTGGAAGCGTTGAAGAGTTGGTACTTTCCAGGTTACCATCTAACCATATCTTGAGATTGGTTCCATCGTATGTAGCAGCGATGTGGTGCCAAGTATTGGTTGTGACTGTAGTTACACCATTGAAACCACCTACTCCGTCCATGCCGACATTGATGAGGCCGTCTTGTATGTCCATATAATATCCATCTTGGGTGTTGTCATCATCCCAGACCATATTGAGTCCACTAACAACTGTTGGATATACCCAGGCTTCTATAGTAAATTGAGCAGGTAGTAAAACTGGTGAAGCTGGGATGCTCACATAATTCTGCGATCCATCGAACTGCAGTCCACAGTTGGAGGTAGTGCAGGCGCTGGTGTTGTTATTTCCTCCGTTATTGTTACCGCCATTATCACCTCCACCATTGTTGAAGTTAGTAGATGAAGCGAATGCGGGGTTAGTTGAAAAGGTGCGTATTCCTGTAGAGAGAGTGTAGTTGGTGCCATCTGAGGCATATATGTAAGTATTGGTACAACCGTCAGTGGTGTTGCCGGTATAGGTGGCTAGACCATCTGGATCGTGAGGTAATGTGGGTATATAGCTGTCTGCGACTATCTCTGGTATCCAGTCTGTTCTACCGGTTAATGTACCTTGTTGCCATGAGGAGCAGGTATTGAGGCCATATATGTCTGGGGTGTCTCCTGTAGATATGGTGCTTGGGTATGTTCCTTTGTGGTCATTGGCATACAGCTCTAGGGCTGTCTTCATGGTATTCAGGTCTGACATTCTAACTGCATCCTTAGCTCTCTCTTTGGCGTTACTTAGGCTGACTAATATGATGCTGGAGAGTAGTCCTATGATAGCTATGACTACTAGGAGCTCGATGAGGGTGAAGGCGCGGGAGGGGTGATGGTTGAAATTATTATGAGTTTGCTTCATATTCATAGATGTATTATAACAAAACTATAATTGCTGGTATATAAGCAATAGAGACAAATCTAATGTGCGCGCACTAGGATTCGAACCTAGGACCCCACCAGTATCAGTGGTGTGCTCTACCAACTGAGCTATGCGCGCATTTTGCATTATCAAACAAACCAACCCCTTTGCGCACATAGTGTCATCGACCTACCAAAACAGCTATGCGCGCATCGTGCATGCTCTTAAGTGCAGTAGAAGGATATTATCAAAAAAGCGCCCAAATTACTAGCTGACACATCAACTCATATAAAATGACACCAAAGGTCGACGGTTCAATCATATAAAAAGACACCGAAACCGTGGTAATTTTGCTTGTATTAGTAACGATAATACAGGTAAATACCATGGATATAA
>Ga0118677_10002458_pt1 | contig 37219 bp, 33 predicted proteins | sample AliMusrvi5mmetaG_FD_86154 | JGI IMG/M metagenome (GOLD analysis project Ga0118677, IMG submission 86154)
GCTTTCTAGGGAGCAAGTTCAGTGCCACAAACTTTGGTTCTGAACGCCACCTATGAGCCACTAGGTGTCGTTACAGAGAGACGGGCCTTAATTCTCGTCTTAAATCAGCGCGCTATTGCCGTGGAAAATTCTGAAACCATCTTGCATTATTCTGGAGGTGAAGTTGTCCTCCCTGCAGTAATCAGATTACATAAATTTGTTCGAATCCCTTATCGCCATGCAGTTCCACTTTCGCGCCGCGCCATATTTGCCCGCGATGGCGGCAAGTGCGTTTACTGCACTGCTCCTGCAACATCGATCGATCATGTGATGCCGCGCAGTCGTGGCGGAGCCCATGCTTGGGAAAATGTGGTTTCAGCCTGCCACAAGTGCAATCATCAAAAGGCGGACCGAACTTTGAAAGAGATCGGCTGGCGCCTACGTCATATCCCGCGTGAACCTGTGGGCGCCGCCTGGCGCATCTTGGGAACGGGCCATCCCGATGTGCGATGGCTCTCGTATTTACAGCCTTACGGCGTAGAGCAGATGCAAGCTTCGGCCGCATCCGCGTAACTTTTACCACGCGGCGTCTAATACACTTCCGCCCATGATCGTTCACTTCTTAAATCATCTTGCCATGTCCACCCAAGAGCCAGGTGCAATTCCCGGTTCTGGCCTTAAGTTGTATCAAACCTTCTTGCTCTACATCGTGGCGCCTGTTGGACTCTTCCTTGGAATTACCGCAATCGTTCTTCTTTCGTCGCGTCCAAAGAAGAACTAACACATATTTCTTAAGGTTTTATTTTGCGCTGTAGATATCTTTTTCTTGAATCTTGAGCGAACGCGCCAACGAATCGCGCCCCTCTGAAACCAAGCGTCGCAACACATCCGGAGCGCTCTTTCCTGCTCCATCCATCCACGCGTCGGATTTATCCAAAGTATCTTGAGAGATGATGTAACGCGGGTAGAGAAGTTTGACGCTCTTGCTTGCCACTTCGAACGAGGTGTTGTTCCACATGTGGAGCAATGAGTCAAAGTACGGATCTACATACGCTGACAAGAGATCGATTTGGCGAACGCTCATGAATCCACTGCTTAAAGCAGAACGCTTGGAAGTTGAGAGTTGGTTGCCAAGAAGTTGCTGCCAAGTTTCGGCTTTGATGACTGGATCAGGGAGCGCAGCAATTGCTTCAGCATGACTTAACTCACCGGTGATTGTCTGATCCTGGGCGAGTATTGAATCAATTTCATCGCGTGTAATTACACCGCGATTTGCAAGGGTGACTGCAAAGAACCACCGCAGATCGCGGTCAACGACGAGGCCAGGTAATCCTCCATCAAGCATGCTTCGAACAAACTCGATCTGCGTTGGAGTAATAGAGAGGGTTGCGTAAATCCGAGCTAGTTGCAGTTGACTATCGCTACCCGACACAGCGTGTCGAAGCACAACTTCAATCTGGCTAGACATTTCTGCTCGAAGGTCGTTTCGGCGAGCGGGGTCGGAATGAATTTCCACGTTACTGATCAAGTCAGCGCCGAGACCGGCAATCAAGTTGATGAGAATTTCGCTCTTGAGACCTTGCAGAACGAGTTGCGTAAAATCATGTGTCGAGATTTCTGCATCGCGCCACATATCCCAGACAGCGATCCAGGCCAAGGTTCTAGCGATGGGGTCGACTATGTCTCCTAAATGACTCTTCAGGGTATCAATGGAACGTTGATCAAAGCGGATCTTGGTATAGGCCAGATCGCCATCATTAATCAAAAAGAGATCGGCTACCTTTTCATTGACAAATTCAGGCAGTTCGGAGATTTCACCTGATGCATCAATTTCGGTGCGCTTGCGAATAACTAACTGGCCGTCTACAAGGTCATACAAAGCTACAGCTATGCGGTGCGGACGAACTTCTTGTGATCCGGCAGGAACGGTTGGGGCGACTTGCTTAAGAGCCACCTTTGTATAAACACCGTTCGACTCTTCGAGCAGTGGATACATCGTGTTGATTCCAGCAGTTTTAAGCCACGTTCCACTCCACGCATCTAGATCGCGACCACTGGTTGACTTGAGTTCGGTGAGCAGATCGGAAAGCTTGGTGTTCTGCCAAGCAAATTTTTCGAAGTACTGGCGCAACCCCTTGATGAAGTTATCTCGACCTACGTAAGCGCTCAACTGGTGCAGTACCGCTGAGCCTTTGGCGTAAGAGATTCCGTCGAAGTTGGCGTCGACGGCATGGATATCAACCATATCTACTGCGATTGGATGGGTACTCACCAATTGATCTTGGTCAAATGCCCAACTCTTGTCATCGATAATGAAACTGGTCCAACCATCTTTGAATCGCGTACCTTCAACGAGCGCGAGGAACGAGGTCCATTCAGCAAAGGACTCATTGAGCCAGAGATCATCCCACCAGAACATCGTGACCATGTTTCCAAACCACATATGAGCCATTTCGTGCAGGATTACGTGCGCGCGCTGTTCGCGTCGGCGTTCGGTCACTCTGCTACGGAATACCAAGAGGTCTTCACGGAATGTCACAACGCCGGCATTTTCCATCGCTCCCCAGTTGAAGTCGACTACTGCAACTTGGTCATACTTTTCAAAGGGATATGCCAATCCAAAGATCTTCTCAAAGTAGGCAAAGCCCTCCTTTGTCAGCTGAAATATTTCTGCGGGGTCCACATTTTCGGCGAGCGATTTGCGGCAGTAAATGCCAAGTGGTACGACTTTCTGACCTACATATTCATCATGAACATGGGAGTAAGGACCGGCGACCACGGCGGTGATGTATGTAGAGATGCGAGGTGTAGTTGTGAATTGCCAGAATTTAGCATCGCCATCGAGCCGGGTATCTTTTACCGGGTTGTTGGATATGACTTCCCAATTTTGTGGAGCCAGGACAGATAGAGTGAAAGTGGCCTTGAGATCTGGTTGATCAAAGCACGGGTACATATTGCGAATGTGGGCAGTCTCGCCCTGAGAATATAGATAGGTCTCATTATCTGCCGGATCTATAGATTTTTGCAGTCCTTCACCGGTTTTGGAGTAAAGCGATTCAACTTCTAGGACCAAGATATTTTCAGATTGGAGATTGGCGAGGTAGATGGTTTGACCATCAAAACCGTTTGTGATCACTGGTGATCCATTGAGGGTTGCGGATATTACGCGTAGCGCCATTGTGTCGATAAAAGTGGAATACCCGATTTCGTTGCAATTGAATGTAACGGTGCTGCGGGCAAAGAAGGTTTCGCCGGTTCCCGTAACGTCCAGAAATACTTCGTAGCTATCTATGGAAAGGTGGCTCGAACGCTCGAGGGCTTCGGATCGTGAAATATTGATACCAGGCATGTTCTTCTCTCAGACTCAGTGTGGTTAGGCTTGCAGTTCTAATTGTGATTTTGTCTCTAAGGAAGGAGGTTACAAGATGATTGAGCGTCCCGATAATCGAAGCTACAGGTTACGTGGGGACCGCCAGACTCTTGCCCAAGAGAACGCTTATAAGCGATCTTGGAGCGCCTTCGGAGTTGAGCTCTCGGGCACGATTAAGCCAGCCGAGTTGTTCCCAGGCACCTCGGTGCAGATCATGGAAATCGGCACAGGCATGGGTGAGGGGACTGCACTAATAGCAGCAGCTTTTCCTGAAATTGGGTACATCGGAGTTGAAGTGCACAAGCCCGGGGTGGGAGCACTCCTTGGTTATATAGAACGGATGAATTTAAAGAATTTATTGTTGATCAAAGAAGATGTTCATATGGTGCTACATAACCATTTTGAGAATCAAGCCTTCGATGCTTTCCATCTTTACTTTCCCGATCCATGGCCAAAAAGGCATCACCACAAACGTCGCATAGTTCAGCCCGACTTCTTGCAGCTTATTCACGACAAACTTAAACCAGGTGGCTATATTCATATTGCGACCGATTGGGTTCCATATGTGCAATGGATCGAAACCATTTTTGCGGCAAGTTCGCTCTTTACGGGCGGAAAGATTGATCGCCCAGAGTGGCGACCATTAACCAAGTTTGAAGGTCAAGGCATCGGCAAAGGTCATGTCGTAACGGACCTGAAATACTTTAAAAAAGATTAAATGGCGCCATCTTCTTCAAATTTTGAAATTAACGCGATTCGACGCACGTGACGCGGATCGTTGGTAAATGGAGTCGCTAGAAATAAATCGACGAGGGCTAGCGCGACCTCTTCGGTGTGCATGCGGCCACCAATTGCAATCACATTGGCATCGTTATGTTCTCGAGCAGCGATCGCAGTTGCTTCATTCCATACCAACGCAGCGCGAATACCTTTAACCTTATTGGCTGCCATCTGTTCACCGTTACCGGAGCCACCTAAAACAATTCCAATTGAACCTGGTTCTGCGGCTGTAGCAATAGCCGCTGGAATACAGAAGACCGGGTAATCATCGAGTGCATCAAAGGTGTGCGGACCGTGGTCAACGACATCGTGGCCCTGGGCCAAGAGATGCGAAACGATCCGGTTTTTGAAATCTAAGCCTGCATGGTCGCTGCCGATGTGAATTCGCATGGAGGTATCTTCTCAAAAAAAAGTGGACCCCCGCCTTAACTGGCAGGGGTCCACGAGATATTTATCCCTATTTGTGCTTGGCGGGTGCTGCAAAAAGAGCGCCGAAACCGGCAGGAAGCCCGAATCCGTGCTTGCTCTTAGGTGGAACCGCATTCACTGCGGTAGTTACCACCGCGGTAAGCCCCGCAATCAAAGAGGTTGCTTGCACTTGGGTCAATCCACCTGGCTTAACGCGAGCATTAATCCGCGCAGTTTCAGCCGTAACTATGGCCGTGATTAAGTTCGGAGTCTTTGCTCCTGCAATTGTTGCAAGGGATTGACCGGCTGCGAAATCAGCTTGTAATTGCGCAGTTGTGATTCCCAATGTTGTTGTAATTACACCGAGATCTTGAGCGATGCTTAGTTTTAGCACTTGACCGATGCCAGCGTGGTCAGGTGCACTTGCGGGAGTTGCAGAGTGTTCACCCTGACTTTCGGCGCCTTCTGCACCTTCGTTTTCAACGACTTTTGGTCGTGGTGCATGAGCGGCCACTAGTGCGGCAAGGATGATGTTTGCTTGTGCTTGAGTAATTGTGCCAGCCGCAACCAACTTTGCAATAACAGCGGCATCGGGATCTGCCGGAGTTGTAGTTGGAGGTGGTGGTGGGGGAGTTGTAGTTGGAGGTGGTGGTGTCCCTGTGGATGTTGCACCAATTGTTTCACCAGCAGCTGCAGCAGCAGAAATTGCAGAGGCAAGTGATGCCTTCCAAGCAACAGAGATGGATGAAGCTCCAGAAACTCCAGCGATATTCGCACTTTGGGCGGCGAGTGCTTCGCTCGTCAAAGTAGGTATCGCGTAGTTTGCGAAGGAAGCATTCTGGCCCGAAGGTTGAACTGGCGTAGTGATGCCAGTTATTGCATATTTGCCACTTACGGTATCAACCGTTATTGCAACCTGTAAATTTCCGCCGTAACCACCATCAGGTTGAAGAGAGCCGGTGAAAATAACAGGAGTTGCATTTGCTTGTTGCATCTGGATCAATTCGACGAGAGTCATTGCGCCGAGAGCGGTAATTCCCACCATCTTCTTCGTCGTTGCTTTCATGTCCATCTCCATTCCTAGAAGAGAAACTTAATTAATTGCTTCCTGTAGTGGTTGGAGGAGTTTGAAGACCGCGAGGTGCTCCCATTCCCATTCCATGTCCGAATCCACCCTTGGTTGGAGTGGCATTTACTGCTGTAGTAACAGCAGCCGTAAGCCCCGCAATTAAGGTAGTTGCTTGAGCCTGAGTTAATTTTCCGGCAGTGACACGAGCATTAATTTCTGTGGTTTCTGTGGCAACAAGTGCAGTGATCAATGCAGGAGTTTTAGCTCCAGCAATTGTTGCAAGGGATTGCCCTGCAGCAAGACCAGCTTGTAGTTGTGCGGCCGTGATTCCAAGAGTAGTTGTGACCACGTTTAGATCTTCACCCATGTTCATTCCAAGCGGTCCACCTTTTCCTTGGCGTCCACCCATACCACCGAAGTTTCCACCCATTTGTGGATGTGCAGCTTGTAGTGCGGCAAGAATTATTGTTGATTGTGCCTGTGTGATTGTTCCAGCGGAAACAAGCTTTGCAAGAACTGCGATATCTGGATCTACGGGTGCGACGTTTGGCGTTGATGTTGAAACTGTATGAGCCTTATTACTGACGGAAGCTGAATGCGAACCCTTCTGTGATGCGCTAGCAATACCGATGCTTCCCATTGAAATTGCAGCGATAAGTCCAGCAACCATAAGCGGCTTCTTTGTATTCATTGTGTTTTCTCCCTCTTTCGATTGCAAGTTATCCTGCTATCGGTTCATTACAGATGCCTTCACATCCGTATGAGGAGAGATAACTCCTGAAGGCTTAAAAAGTTGCACGATACGGCTGGGAGAGCCTTGGGAGTATTTTTGGACAATCGGTATGTAACTTCTGGGATATTTTCTCATCGAGCGTAAAAAAGAGCCATAGTTTTGAGACTTCCAAAAACTTCTCAGAGTTCTCACAATTTACGGATGTGTCCAGACAGTGGATCCCGTAATCCCGATTGGGGAGATGATGAAAACATTGGGTAGATCGAAAAGATTTTCCGTCACGCTAACAGCCATTCTTGCACTTTCACTTTTAGCTTTAGCAACTCCCTCGTTTGCAAAGACCCCTTCTAAAAGAATTCATATGGCAGGACGAGTATCAACTGCTTCCGCTAACACAATTCGTAACGGTAAAGGTGCGCCAACAAATGCAATTGGTGTTGACGGTGACTTTTACATGGACACTCTTAAGTTTGATCTCTACGGTCCAAAAGCAAATGGTCATTGGCCAGCGCCTGTTTCGCTTCGAGGGCCTGCGGGCACAAATGGTGTTAATGGAACTGCTGGCAAGAACGGCGCAAGTGGTGGACCAGGATCTGCTATTTCAGTAGCGGGAGCTAAGGGTCCCCAAGGCTCAACTGGAGCGCAGGGACCTCAAGGTTTCACGGGACCCCAAGGTGTTCAAGGTGTCCAGGGTGTACCGGGAACCGCTGGTATCAACGGCGATACAGGACCAGCAGGGCCTACAGGACCAGCAGGGCCTACGGGACCTGCTGGTCCTGTAGGTTCAACGGGAGCTGCAGGCCCAGCGGGAGCTGCAGGCCCAACGGGACCAGCAGGAGCTGCAGGCCCAGCGGGAGCTGCAGGCCCAACGGGACCGGCAGGAGCAACTGGACCAACTGGACCACAAGGTTCGCAAGGTTTAACTGGACCACAAGGAGTTCAAGGAGCAACGGGACCCACTGGAATCAAGGGGGATGCAGGCGCGACTGGACCTGCTGGGGCGACCGGCGCAACTGGACCAGCTGGTCCCATGGGTGCTCCAGGCTCAATGGGTGCGAGTGGCTCTCCGGGTTCACCGGGAGCAACGGGTCCTTCCAATGTTCAGGTGGTGCCCATTAGTTCGTGGCAGTTAAGCACCACAACCGCGGGTACGGGTAACACCAGTTCAGCTTTTGGAAATTTGGCTGCTTCAAAAACTTATGAGTTTATGTTCGGAATCAATGGCCGACTTGCAACAAATCAATCACCTTCGTACGCATCGCAAGTTGGATTGACTCTCCACTGCTCTGATTTAACAGCCACTATTACTTACACTGTTGCAAGCGCTTTTGGATATTCAAACAATGGAGATTCGACCACCTATTCCAAGGAATCATTCATAATCATCGGAACTGTTGCAACTAGTGCTTTAAATCCATCATCAACGTTTACGGTAACCGCGACGGATTCAGGTCCGACAACAGGAACTGACGTTATGACATTAAGCGGATCCGCATTTATCCAACTTGTGGGATCGCTCACCTAAAAGGCTGGAGCGGGTGACCGGGATCGAACCGGCATGGCCAGCTTGGAAGGCTGGGGCTCTACCATTGAGCTACACCCGCATTATTGCCTCACGGGAAGGTGCCTTTTAGGGGCGCCCGCCATGGGGGGTCGTGCGTTCAGGGGGTAAGGCTATCGGCTTCGGTTGGGAGTTGTGAACTTCTACCCTTAGACTGCTCACTTACGCCGACGGGGCGTAGCGTAGTGGCTAGCGCGCCTGCTTTGGGAGCAGGAGACCGGGAGTTCGAATCTCCCCGCCCCGACCAGAAATCAGATCAAACTGTCGAAAGGGCCTTCGTGAAAAGCGCCGTAGAAAAACTCAGTGATACCCGTACGAAAGTTTCCATCGAAGTCTCCTTTGAAGAACTCGCCCCCTATATGGCTCGGGCCAACAAGGCTCTTGGTGAGCGGATCGCAATCCCCGGTTTCCGTAAGGGCAAGGTTCCAGCAGCTCTCGTCGAGCAGCGCGTGGGGCGTGCTGCGATCCTCGATGAGGCAATCAACCTTTCACTGGGTGACTTCTTCTCGGATGCGAAGAAGGAGCACAAGATTGCTTCTATTGGTCGACCAGAGGTGGATATCACTGAATTGGTCGATAGAGAGAAGCTCTCATTCACTGTTGAAGTAGACGTTCGTCCGGATATTTCGCTACCTAACTTCTCTGAAATGACGATCACCGTTGATGATGTTGTTGTTGGCGATGCAGAGGTTGATGAGCAAGTGGATGCGTTGCGCGCTCGCTTTGGAACTCTTACGACTGTTGAAAAGGCCGTTGAACTCGGTGACTTCGTAACGATCGATCTTGTTGCATCTTCTGCTGGAAAACCTCTCGACGGTGGAACCGCCAATGACATTTCATATGAAGTCGGTTCAAACACAATGGTTGATGGACTTGATGAAGCGCTGACTGGTTTATCTTCTGGCGAGAGCAAGCGCTTTGAGACGACACTTGTCGGTATGGCCGAGGGCGAACCCGGCGACGTTGATGTCACGGTCAAGGCAGTTAAGACTCGCGAACTTCCTCCACTCGATGATTCCTTTGCAACCCTCGCTTCTGAGTTCGACACACTTGCTGAACTGAAGAACGATGTGCAGGCTCGCATTGAGCGTTTAAAGCTTCTTGAACAGGGTGCAGCTGCGCGCGATCAACTCGTTGAGACGCTCGTTGAAACAATTACTGTTCCGCTCCCACAGAAGTTCATCGAGGATGAGGTTAATAATCACCTCCAGGGTGAAGGCCGCCTGGAAGATGACGCTCACCGCGCAGAAGTAACTGAGCAGACCACCAAGCAACTTACATATGAAATTATCCTGGACACCATCGTCTCAGCCGAGAGCGTCTCTGTTAACGAGAACGAACTCACCGAATACCTCGTGCGTCAATCGCAGCGTTATGGCATGAGCCCGGATCAATTCATTCAAGAAGTGACTGTCAACGGACAGATCTCAACGATGGTCTCCGAGGTAGCGCGCGCTAAGGCGCTGGCTGCTGTACTGGGCCGCGTTAAGGTCATCACAAAGTCTGGAAAGAGCGTTGACCTTGAAGCTCTTCGCCCACAACCTGCAGCCTCAGCAACCACCGAGGAATAACACTTCTCTCAGAGCGAACACCCCAAGCGTGAAAGTTGACGGAATTGGGAAGCGTTAGCGCTGAAAGATTGTTACTGTCATAACAGGAGTAGATGCTGAGTTTTCGGCGTTGCTGTCAGGAGGAATAGTGGATCCAATCACCGCGCGTTCAGCGGCTCAATTTGCAGGCGGGTTAGACGATCAGGTCTACCAACGCTTGCTCCGCGAACGAATCATTTTTATGGTCGGACAGGTCGAAGACAACATGGCTAATGCCATCGCTGCTCAGATGCTGTTGCTAGCCGCCGAAGATCAAGAGAAAGATATTTATCTTTACATCAACTCGCCCGGAGGTTCAGTCTCTGCTGGTATGGCGATCTATGACACCATGCAATACATCAAGAACGATGTAGCAACGGTGACAATGGGCCTTGCAGCTTCAATGGGTCAGTTCCTCTTGACTGCTGGTGCACCCGGAAAGCGCTACGCGCTTCCTAATGCTCGCGTCTTAATGCACCAACCACTTGGTGGCATCGGAGGTACTGCAACTGAGATCAAGATCCAGGCAGACCAGATGAAGTACACAAAGCGCAAGATGGCTGAGTTGATCGCCTTTCACTCTGGCCAGACTGTCGAAAAAATTACCGAAGACTCTGATCGCGACCGCTGGTTTGATGCCGAAGAGGCAAAGTCCTACGGCCTCATTGATCACGTCGTTCGCTCTGCAGGACAAGTTTCAGGAAGCGGTGGAACAGCATGAAGAACGAGATGAAGAACGCACAAGAGATCACCAATCGTTATGTGCTTCCAACCATTGAAGAGAAAACTTCTTATGGTTACAAGCGCCTAGATCCATATACGAAGCTCTTCGAAGAGCGGATCATCTTCGTCGGTCAGGCAATTGATGACACTGTGGCAAACGATGTTATGGCGCAGCTCTTGACTCTCGAGTCGATGGATCCTGATCGTGACATCATGATGTACATCAACTCTCCCGGTGGTTCATTCACCGCATTGACCGCGATCTACGACACCATGCAATTCGTTCGCCCAGATGTAATGACCATCTGCCTGGGACAAGCTGCCTCTGCAGCTGCCGTCCTCTTGGCTGGCGGCGCAAAGGGTAAGCGCATGGCGCTTGAGAACGCTCGTATCTTGATCCACCAGCCTTACTCAGAGGGTGGCGGACAGGGTTCTGATATTGAAATCCAAGCTGCCGAGATCATGCGCATGCGCTCGCTGCTCGAGAAGATGCTCGCAAAGGATTCCAAGAAGACGGTCGAGGAAGTTTCGAAGGATATCGAGCGAGACAAGATCTTGACCGCCGAAGAGGCAGTCGCATACGGAATCATCGACCAGGTGCTTGCTAGCCGTAAGGCGATCAAGCCTTAATCTGATTCTTCTATAAGCGAACAGGCGGGGTCGAAAAATCGACCCCGCCTTTTGCCTTTCCATTTACGATTTAGCCATGACCACGCGTATTGGCGAGACCGGCGACCTTCTTAAATGCTCCTTCTGCGGCAAGACGCAGAAGCAGGTTAAGAAGTTGATTGCAGGTCCCGGCGTTTACATATGCGACGAGTGCATCGATCTCTGCAACGAGATCATCATCGAAGAGCTCAACGAGACGACCCAACTGGGTCTGACTGAAGTTCCAAAGCCACAAGAGATTTACTCATTCCTCGACCAATATGTCGTTGGACAAGATCGTGCCAAGAAGTCGCTCTCGGTCGCCGTCTATAACCACTACAAGCGCGTGCAATCTGAAGTCGGCAATCGCGAGGACTCTGTCGAACTCGCTAAGTCGAACATTCTTATCCTCGGTCCAACTGGCTGCGGCAAGACTCTCCTTGCGCAGACTCTGGCGCGGATGCTCAATGTTCCGTTCGCTATCGCTGATGCGACTGCTTTGACCGAAGCAGGCTACGTCGGTGAAGATGTTGAAAATATTCTCCTCAAGTTGATTCAAGCCGCGGACTTCGATGTAAAGAAGGCAGAAACTGGAATTATCTACATCGATGAGATCGATAAGGTCGCTCGCAAATCCGAGAACCCATCTATCACTCGCGATGTATCTGGCGAGGGTGTGCAGCAAGCTCTTCTTAAGATTCTCGAAGGCACTACTGCGTCAGTTCCACCTCAAGGTGGACGTAAACACCCGCATCAAGAATTTTTACAGATCGATACAACCAACATTCTCTTCATTGTCGGTGGAGCATTCGCTGGCCTCGAAAAGATCATCGAAGGTCGCAAGGGCAAGGCAGGTGTCGGTTTCAATGCGACTCTGCAGAGCCAAGCCGGAATCGACAAGATTGATATCTTCGGCGAAGTCATGCCAGAAGATCTCCTCAAGTTCGGAATGATCCCCGAGTTCATCGGGCGCCTGCCGATTTTGACCAGCGTTGAAAATCTCGATCGAGCTGCTCTCATGGAGATCTTGACCGAGCCAAAGAATGCGCTCATCAAGCAGTACCAACGCCTCTTCGATATCGATGGCGTGGAGCTCGAATTTACGCACGAGGCTCTTGAGGTCGTCGCCGACCTCGCGATCAAGCGCGGCACCGGAGCTCGTGGCTTGCGCGCCATCATGGAGGAGACCCTCCTTGGCGTCATGTACGAAGTTCCCTCTCGCAAAGAGGTTGAGCGCGTCATCATCACTCCCGAAGTTGTCCTCAAGGAGTCTGCCCCCACTTATGTCAATCGCGGCAGCGGTCCAAAGCGGGCAGTTAAGGGCGAAAAGCGCACGGAAGAGAAGAGCGCTTAACTTAATCTAGACTCCCTCCTTATGAATGAGCGTCCAGAATTAGCTGCGAATTTCTCGCCAGCCGACATTGAGCCGGGCCTCTACAAGAAGTGGCTCGACGCCGAGTACTTCAAGGCCGACGCGGAATCAGACAAGGTTCCCTTCACCATCGTCATTCCACCACCCAACGTCACAGGCTCACTCCACATCGGTCACGCGCTTGATCTGACCTTGCAGGACATCTTGATCCGTATGAAGCGGATGAAGGGCTTCGAGGCGCTCTGGCTTCCCGGCATGGACCACGCCGGCATCGCGACCCAAAACCTCGTTGAGAAGCAGTTAGCCGCGCAAGGTTCATCCCGTCACGATCTTGGGCGCGAAAAGTTTGTCGAGAAAGTCTGGGAGTGGAAGGCCGAATCGGGCGGCTTAATCCTTGATCAGATGAAGCGCTTGGGTGCGAGCGTCGATTGGTCGCGCGAGCGCTTCACTATGGATCCAGGACTTTCTACCGCTGTCCGCACAATCTTTAAGCGGCTCTACGACGATGGCCTCATCTACCGCGCCGAACGGATCATCAACTGGTGTCCACGTTGTTTGACCGCTCTTTCGGATATCGAAGTAGAGCACTCCGATGTTGCTGGCGAATTTGTTTCGGTGCGATACGGCGATGATGAGCTACAAATTACAGTTGCTACTACCCGACCCGAAACAATGTTGGGTGATGGAGCAGTTGCAGTTCACCCGGACGATCCGCGCTATGCGCATATGATCGGCAAGAAAGTATTGCTTCCACTGGCAAATCGTTGGATCCCGATCATTGCTGACGAACTTGTCGACCCTGACTTTGGAACCGGAGCTGTAAAGGTAACTGGTGCGCACGACCCCAATGACTTTGAGATGGCCAGCCGCCATGGCATCGAGATGCCGATCATCATGAACATCCATGCGGTGATGGAAAATTCTGGAACCGAGTTTGACGGCATGGATCGCTTCGTTGCCCGTGTTGCTGTTGTCGAAGAGCTGCGCAGACAAGGTCGCGTTGTAAAAGAGGTGCGCCCATACGTTCACTCCGTCGGACATTGCAGTCGCTGCGACACAATCGTCGAGCCGCTTCTTTCCAAGCAGTGGTTCGTAAAAGTTGGGCCACTCGCAAAGGCTGCGGGAGATGCAGTCCGCGACGGACGAGTAAAGATCTCTCCTGAAGAACTTTCGCCACGTTACTTCGAGTGGGTCGATGGCATGCACGACTGGTGCATCTCCCGCCAGCTCTGGTGGGGCCATCGCATTCCTGTCTATTACGGTCCTAACGACGAGGTAGTTGTATGCGGCCCTGGTGAAGAACCGCCTGCTGGGTATATTCAAGATCCAGATGTCCTAGATACCTGGTTCTCCTCTGGCCTCTGGCCCTTCTCAACGTTGGGCTGGCCTGAATCGACAGCTGATCTCGCGAAGTTCTATCCGACATCGGTTCTTGTCACAGGCTATGACATCCTCTTCTTCTGGGTTGCCCGCATGATGATGATGGGCTTGTATGCCATGGATGGCGTCCAACCTTTCAACACCATCGCCCTACATGGACTGGTACGCGACAAGTTCGGTAAGAAGATGTCAAAGAGCCGCGGCAATGGCGTTGACCCGATTGAATTCATGGATAAGTACGGTTCGGATGCCCTTCGCTTCACACTTGCCCGCATGGCAAATCCAGGTGCCGATCAGGCACTTGCCGAAGAGTGGATCGCAGGTTCACGTAACTTCGCCACCAAGTTATGGAATGCAACCCGTTTTGCAACGATGAATGGTGCTCACACAAATGGTGAGCTACCTGCCTTTGAATCCCTCAACCTCATTGACCAATGGATTCTTACCCGCCTTAACGAGACCGCAACAGAAGTTGATGCGCTCCTTGAAACATTTGAATTCGCAAAGGCGCTTGAACTTCTCTATCACTTCGCATGGGATGACCTCTGCGACTGGTACCTAGAACTAACCAAGTCCACCTTTGCAAGCAGCGATTCCGCAAAGACGGCTCGCGTGCTTGGTCATGTCTTGGATCAACTTATGCGTCTGCTTCACCCTGTGATGCCATTTATTACTGAAGAGATTTGGTGCAGCGTTACCGGCGGCGAATCGCTAGTTGTTGCCTCCTGGCCACAGGTAAAAAGCTCGGATACCAGTGAGCTCTCCCTAAAGGCGGTCGCTGCAATTCAAGAGATCATCACTGAGATCCGTCGCTTCCGAAATGATCAAGGGATCAAGACATCGGCAAAGATCGTCGCTCGATTTACTGGACTTGGGGAATTAGAGGCATACGAAGACGCCATCCGCTTTATCGTCCGCGCCGAGCGTGGCGAAGGGAGTTACAGCGCGAAGATCGAAGTTGGCTCCGTGACTGTTGAATTTGATCTCACGGGTGCGATCGATATTAAGGCAGAGCGCGCCCGCCTCACCAAAGACCTTGCAACGGCCCAAAAGGATCTTGCGACTGCCAAGGTGAAGCTCGAGAACGAAGGCTTCATGGCCAAAGCTCCTCTTGAAGTGGTCACTGAAATTCGCGAACGGCTAGAAGTTACCTCTGCCGATATCGAACGGATCGAAGCAGCCCTCGCGGCGCTTCCAACTGAATAAGGCTCTCGATGACCTCCCCAGAAGATCAGCAAGTTCTCGACCTTATTTATCAGGCGCTTCTTAAGCGTTGGCCCGAGTCGCGGATCGAGCCAACGCTTGATCGAATTGCGGCGCTCTGTGACGCATTAGGCAGTCCACAACTTTCTTATCCAACAATTCATATTGCGGGGACGAACGGCAAGACCACGACAGCACGGATGATCGATTCGCTCTTTCGCGAGTTGGGATATCGCACCGGCCGCTTCACTAGCCCACACCTGGAAAGTTTCTTGGAGCGCATCTCAATCAACGGGCTTCCGATCCCCGCTGAAGGAATGATCGCGACCTATAACGACATTGCACTCTATTTAGACCTCATTGATAGTCGGCTACCTCATCCGATTTCGTTCTTCGAAGCCATGACGGCACTTGCCTTCGTCGCATTTGCAGAATTCCCCGTAGACATCGCAATCATCGAAGCGGGGATGGGAGGGGAGTGGGATGCAACCAATGTTGTACAAAGCCAGGTGTCAGTCATCACTCCAATTGGTCTTGATCACCAAGAATATTTAGGCAACACGATTGCTGAGATCGCGCTTACCAAATCGGGAATCATCAAACATGAATCGCATGTCGTCATGGCGGCGCAACCCGTGGATGCCGCAACTGCGCTCACTGCTCGAGTTATTGAGCGTGTAGCGATTCCGTATCGTGAGGGTCTGGAATTTTCCGTAACAAAGCGAGCACTCGCGGTCGGCGGACAACTGATCACGATCAAGGGAATTTTCGATACCTACGAGGATATTTTTATTCCACTTTACGGTGCGCACCAATCCACCAATGCTGCGGTTGCCCTAGCGGCAGCAGAAGCATTTGCAGGAGTCGCTCTTGATGAAGAGGTCGTACGCCGCGCCTTCGCTAGCGTTGAATCACCTGGTCGTCTTGAAGTGCTCTATCGCGATCCCACCGTTATCGTCGATGCTGCTCACAATCCACATGGTGCACACGCTCTAGCTGAGACCCTGGCCCGAGAATTTGATTTTGAATCGATCTTTGGCGTGGTCGCGATTTTGGGTGATAAAGATGTAGTTGGTGTTCTCACCGAACTCGAGCCTGTCATTGATCGTCTAGTCGTAACGCAGAGCAGCTCGGACCGTGCGCTCCCAGTAGATCGCCTCTTCGAGCTGGCCATCCCCATCTTTGGTGCGGATCGTGTGTATAAAGAGGGAGACCTGCGCACCGCCATCACCTACGCCATGGAGCAGTGCACCTTGATCAATCAGGTCAGCGAAGGAATTTCCGCAGTTGTTGTGACCGGTTCGGTCGTCACAGCGGGGCAGACCCGCGCCATCGTCCGATCCATCGCAGGTTTTTCAGAATGAGAGTCTTAGGCTCCGCCGTCCTTGCGATGGAATTTCTTGTCATGGGATTTGCACTCTTGCTGGCCATGGAGAGCCACGGCGCACTGGCGCTCTCCCTCGGAGGTGCCTTAGCCGTTGCAATCCTCCTCACCGCCGGAGCCATGAAGAAGATGACGGGTTGGTACCTCGGCACGATCTGGCAGGTGGCCCTCATCGCCTATGGGGTAGTTGTTCCCGCTATGTATTTCCTCGGCGGACTCTTTGCTGTGCTTTGGGTGTGTGCTTTTTATATAGGTCGCAAGGGCGAGGCAATCAGGGCTGCACTTTTGGCGAACCCTCCAAAGGAGTAAACGGCAGGGAAATCGCTCCAATTATTAGCCTCGCGAAGTACCTAATACACTTGCGCCATGGAGAGAACCCTGATCTTGGTCAAACCGGACGGCGTAAAGCGCAATCTGGTCGGCGAAGTTCTATCTCGAATTGAGACGAAGGGTTACACGATCGTTGCTCTTAAAATGATGAGCGCAGATCGCGAACTCCTTGTTCGTCATTACGCCGAGCACGAAGGCAAGCCATTCTTTGAACCGCTCGTTGAATTCATGGCATCAGGCCCTATCGTCGCTTTAATCGCAGAAGGCAATCGCGTCATCGAAGGATTTCGAAAGTTGGCAGGTGCAACAGATCCGACTGTTGCGGAACCCGGAACCATACGTGGTGATCTCGCCCGCGATCAAGGAAACAAAGTAGTTCAAAACATTGTCCATGGTTCAGATTCGGTGGAATCTGCAACTCGCGAAATCAGCATCTTCTTCCCTGAACTCTAAGAAAGGTCTCTTGTGAGCAAACAAAAGCCGAGCCGTATGTCATTTATCGGCCGCGATATGGCGGTTGATCTTGGCACAGCCAACACCTTGGTCTATGTCCGTGGCCGCGGAATTGTTCTCAATGAGCCTAGCGTCGTTGCAATCAATCAAGATACTGGCGCGATCTTGGCTGTTGGTATCGAAGCCAAGCGGATGATCGGTCGTACCCCTGGCAATATTGTCGCTATCCGTCCACTGCGCGATGGAGTTATTGCAGACTTTGATACCACTGAGCGTATGTTGCGCTACTTCATTCAGAAGGTGCATCGTCGTCGCTACTTGGCAAAGCCAAGAATCGTCGTATGTGTTCCCTCAGGTATTACTGGCGTTGAGCAGCGCGCGGTTAAAGACGCAGGTTATGCCGCAGGTGCACGTAAGGTTTACATCATCGAAGAGCCAATGGCTGCCGCAATTGGCGCAGGCTTACCGATCCACGAGCCAACCGGGAACATGGTTGTCGATATCGGTGGAGGAACAACCGAAGTAGCAGTTATCTCCCTTGGTGGAATTGTTGTGTCTCTCTCGATCCGTATTGGTGGCGATGAACTCGACCAGGCCATCATCGATTGGGTGAAGCGCGAATACTCGCTGCTCCTTGGTGAGCGCACGGCAGAAGAGATCAAGATGGCCATCGGATCGGCTTATAAGTTGCCTGGCGAACTTGATGCTGAAATTCGGGGTCGCGATCTCGCAACAGGTCTTCCAAAGACGATCTTTGTCTCCGCCGAAGAGATTCGTAAAGCCCTTGAAGAGCCGGTCAATCAGATTGTTAACGCCGTAAAGAGCACTCTCGATAAGACTCCTCCAGAGCTCGCTAGTGATCTCATGGATCGTGGAATCGTTCTCACCGGTGGTGGGGCACTTCTACGTGGCCTTGATGAGCGCCTCCGCCAAGAGACAGGCATGCCAGTGCATATCTGTGAGCGTCCACTGCAGGCTGTCGCCGAAGGTTCGGGCAAGTGTGTTGAAGAGTTCGAGGCTCTTGAAAAGGTCTTGATCTCTGAGCCACGCCGTTAACTCTTAATACCTATTCTTTAAGGGAGATCTGTGGCACGAGGTGGCGGTAATCGTTCCAGGTTACTGCTCGTCATTTTATTGGTGACCGCTCTCTTCTTTATTACTTTGGATCTCCGGGGAGTAAATCTCACCAAGGGTTCCCGTTCGATATCGCAGACGATCCTCTCTCCAGTGCAACGCACGGTTTCAGATATCTTTTCCCCGGTCGGTCGCTTCTTCGGTGATATTAAGAATTTTGGTAAGACGAATGCGGAGTTGCAGAACGAACTCGCGACTAACAAATTATTAAAGGCTGAAATCGCGACGAACGCCGATATTAAAGGTCAGTTGACTCAACTAAAAGGCGTACTTGATCTAGCGGGCCGTGGGAATTTTAAAGTGGTTGCGGCGCGAGTGATAGCCCGTGGTTCAGCATCTAGCTTCTCGCAGACAATCACAATTGATTCCGGCAGTTCAAGCGGTATTCGCTCCAACATGACCGTGATATCGCAGAATGGGTTGATTGGAGTTGTTAAAACTACAACCAGTAGCTCAGCCATCGTTCTTTTGATGAGCGATCCAAGTTTTAGAGTCGGGGTGCGTATCGCGCGTAGCCAGAGCGTCGGTGTCTTATCTGGCCTCGGCTCCAATAACTACTCCCTGGTCTTGCTCGATCCCTCAGGGAGTATCAAGATCGGCGACACCCTTTTAACCAATGGCTCGGCCGGAAATAAGCCTTTTGTTCCTGGCGTACCTGTCGGTGTTGTTACATCAGTTGATGATTCAACCGGAACACTTACGCAAACTGCCACCGTTAATTCCTATGCCAACCTCAATGATCTTGGCGTTGTCTCAGTGATCGTCTCTGCACCTACAACTGCGCCGACAACTCCAATTCTTCCCACTCCTAATCCAGTAGTCACTGTCTATGTGACTCCTGCCCCCATCCCACTGCTCTCGCCCGGTGCAACTGCTTCAGCTATCCCGACTCCAACTTCAACTCCTTCATCGGTAGCGACAAAGAAGAAGTAGATGAGTCCGACTCGAATCTTTACGACACTGGGCTTCTTCTTTGCCCTCTTTGTTATTCAAGAGTCTGCGGTTTCACTGATTCACTTCCCACTTTCAGGTTTTTCGCTATACCTAGCAATTGCGATCTCACTCATCGCCTTTGAAGATCACAATGGTGCCCTTGTCACAGGCTTCTTGGCTGGAATCGTGCTCGACCTATCGCCAACCTCGAATGCACCCTTTGGCCAATGGGCCCTCATCCTGACTGGCATTGGATTTCTCTTCGCTGTTAATCGTGATTCGATCGCTGACCTAACCTCGTCGCCAATCACCTTTGTCTTATTTGTTGCCGGTGGCGTCGCGATTGCACTGGTCACTTATTTAGCTTTTGGGGCGCTCCTCGGCGAGCAGAATGGCTCCCTCGGCCACGATGGCAAAGTCCTACTCGGCAACACGATCTGGACTCTGGTCTTCACCCCCATGTTCCTGCCTGCTCTAGAGCGCGTCCGTGAGTACTCCTTAACTGCGAGGGAACGCTAATGAGTCAACGTTCCAGACTCAATCTCATCGTGGTGCAGATGCTTGTTCTCTCACTTGTCCTCGCGATGTTGGGACGGCTCTTCTACCTGCAAGTAGCCGCCGGCCTCAAATATCAGAACGCCGCTCTGAGTATTCAAAGTCGCGACATCGTGACGCCAGCAGTCCGAGGCGCAATTGTTGATGACACTGGTCTCCCGATGGCGATGGATCGTCCGGGCATGGTCATCACTGTTGATCGCAGCGTTCTCGGCAAGATGCCAGATAAAGGTCAAGCAGTCTTAGAGCGGGTCGCATCTCTTATGGGAATTGCCTACAGCGACCTATACACCCGAACCCGTCTATGCGGTGAGATCGCATTTGGAAAACGCACGGGTTGCTGGAATGGAACGCTCTATCAACCAATTCCAGTCACTAAAGAGGCAACACAGGTGCAGGCGCTGAAGATTCTGGAAAACCCAGATATCTACCCTGGCATCAGTGCATCACCTGTACCAATTAGAAGTTACCCATCACTCGCTGGAGAAAATGCAGCTCACGTCTTGGGATATGTTGGTTCAATTACGACCGCAGATTTAGCTAACACCAGCAAGCAGTACTACCTCAATGAGACAGTTGGAAAGACTGGACTTGAAGCGCAGTACGACCAATATTTACAGGGCACTCCTGGAATTAAAACAGTTATTGTTGATCGCACCGAAAACATAACGCGCACAGCTACGACGACCGCTCCGGTAGCCGGAAATAATATCGTCACCAATATCAATGCCAAGTTGCAAGCGGCCACGGAGCAAGCTCTGGCGAGTTCAGTTCTGAGCGCCCGGGCCCAAGGAAATAAAGCTGACTCGGGTGCCGCAATCGTTATGGATGTCCATACCGGGCGGATATTGGCGATGGCTTCGTATCCAACTTATGATCCAAATATTTGGCAGAAGGGCCTGACCACTGCCCAGGCAACGGCGCTCTTTAGTGATGCGGATGGCGTGCCAGCACTCTCCCGCGCGATCGATGGTACCTATGCCCCCGCCTCTGCATTCAAGGTCCTCTCAGTTGCCGCTGCGTCTCATGCGGGTTATGACCTCAATGCAAACTACAACTGTCCATACTCCATCAAGTTTGGAAATCAAACATTCCACAATGATGACACCAAGGTTTCTGGAAGCATGTCTTTGCAGACTGCGATCGCCGTCTCATGTGACACGATCTGGTATCAGATTGGTTACGACCAATGGGTGAAAGATGGTGGTCTGCATCCCAAGAGTAACCCAAACGACTTCTTCTTCAAGAATGCTGCGGCATTTGGAGTAGGACAACCAACAGGCATTGATCTTCCTTCAGAGGCATCCGGACGCTTGCCCGATCGCGCTTGGAAGTTGGCTTATTACAAGGTGAATAAGAACTTCTACTGCAATTACACCTCGCGGGCTAAGCCAGCTGACCTCACTCCCTTCTTGATCGCAATTGCTAAAGAGGATTGCACCGACGGGTACATAGTTCGTGCCGGTGATGCGATCAACTTCGCTATCGGGCAGGGAGATGTCTTGATGACTCCATTGCAGATGACAGATGTCTATGCTGCCGTTGCCAACGGTGGAATCCTCTTCAAACCAGAGGTAGCTCGTGCGATCGTGAAGCCCGATGGAACTGTGTTGCAGGAAATTCAGCCACAGGAGAACGGACTCATCCCTGCTTCTACGAGCACTCTCAACTTTTTGCACGGAGCTCTTCGTGCCGTTGCTACATCGGGAACCGCCGCAGGGGTATTCGGAAATTACCCCATTCAAGTCAGCGGTAAGACGGGAACGGGACAGGTACAGGGCCGAAATGCCAATGGAACCGCGAAGGATCCAACTTCTTGGTTCGCCTCTTACGCACCATCAAATAAGCCTGAGTATGCGGTTGTGATGATGGTGAGCCAGGGCGGATATGGTGCTTCTACCTCAGCCGTCGGCGTAAAGGAGATTTACAACGCGCTCTTTGGAGTCACAGGAAATACGGTTGATCCAAAGAAGGCAATCTTTCCCAACGGCGCTCCACCTAGTACTCTTCCTAAAATCGATCTCAGAAATGCGACGGTGAAGACACCATGACTACATATCGCAGTCGCACTCGCAATCAGGGTCGCTTTCGAAATCTGGCAGGTTACGACCGTTGGTTAACTTTCGCCACGTTATCTCTGCTGGCCTTTGGAACAGTTTTGGTTTATGCGGCGACAAAGAATTGGTTTGCCTCGCAACATCTGGACCCACAGTATTACTTGAAGCGACACATCATCAATATCGTTATTGGTTTGGCGCTGGCATATGGAACGACACTTATTGACTACCGATTGTTACGTGCCTATACCCCGATCGTCTGGGGACTGGGAGTTCTTGGACTCATCGCAGTATTAACTCCAGGAGTTGGCTCAACCGTAAACGGAGCGAAGGCGTGGATTGGACTGCCCGGAGGTTTTCAGATTCAACCAGCTGAACTAGCAAAGATCTCCATCATCCTTGGAATCGCAATGGTGCTTGCAGAGCGCAATGGGGCGAGCGCTGATCCAACTGATCGAGATGTTCTCCGATCACTCGCCGTCGCTGCAGTTCCCATCATGCTCATCATGTTGCAACCTGATCTTGGCACGACACTCATTATCAGCGCAGCGATCGTCATCATGATCGCAGTTTCTGGAGCTCCTACTCGTTGGATAGTTGGACTGCTTTTGCTGGCAATCCTTGGTGGGTTTGTCGCGGTCAAAGCTGGCGTTGTGAGCGAGTATCAGATCAAGAGATTGCAATCATTCGTTGATCCAACTGCAGATCCGCAGCAAAGTGGATATCAACTTCGGCAGGCTCGTATAACCATCGGTTCCGGCGGAATCTTGGGTCGCGGCCTCTTCCACGGACCACAGACCAATGGCCGCTTCGTCCCTGAACAACAGACTGACTTCATCTTTACAGTGGCAGGGGAGGAGACCGGCTTTCTCGGATCTGGGCTGATGCTCCTCTTCTTTGGCCTCTTCTTCTGGCGAGCGTTCTTGATCGCCCAGCGCACCAATGATCTCTTCGGCAGGTTGGTCTGCGTTGGGGTGATCGCCTGGTTTGCCTTCCAGACCTTCGAAAATATCGGGATGGCTATGGGGTTGATGCCGATGACGGGGGTACCCCTGCCCTTTATCTCCTACGGGGGATCCTCCATGTTCGCCACTCTGGTGGGCTTTGGCCTCCTCCAAAATGTCCATCTGCGCTCTCGGTAGCGTCAAATTGGCTATCAGCCATCCATCTGCGATACTTAAGTCAAGATTTCAGGATTTCAGCGCGAATCGCCCGCCGCGAAATTGGGAAATTTGAGGTTTTTGTCAGGATTTAAACCAGGTTTTTTAGAGAATTATTTAGAAGAGGATTTGTTTTATGGCGCCAGAGCCAAAGAAATCGCGTAAGCGCGCGGCTAAACCCGCTGCGACAAAGAGTGAGGGTGCAGCAGAAGTAACTTCTGACTCCTCCACTGATACGCAAGAGAGCAAGCCAGCGGCCAAGCGCGCGGCTAAGAAGGTCATCGCTGAAGTTCCGACGGAGTCGGTAGCCCCGGCAAAGGTCAAAAAGGCCACCACCCCGGTTCCAGTTCCACTATTTCAAGAGGCGCCTATCGAAGTCGCACCCAAGAAGGCGCGTCCCCCTCGAGCAGTCGCAGCCGCCGAGGCGGAAGATTCCCCCTCAGCGGGACCGGCTGAAAGTGAAGATCAAGAGCAGCGCCGCCGTCGTCGTCGGGGTGGCCGCGGCCGCCGCCGCCCAACAGGAGAAGGCTCTGCGGAAGATACTGTTAATGAAGATGGCGAAACGCTCGATCCAGATTCCTTAGATGGTGAAGAGGATGGTCTTAACGCCGATGGCACGACACATCGTCGCCGTCGTCGCCGTCGCGCTAAGGGCGAAGGTGTTGAGGCTGGCGAGACCGTTGAAGAAGATGGCGTCGTTACCGTTGTAAAGGTCCGCCCACCACGTGAGAGTTCACCGACCCGCACTGAACGTCCTTCTCGAAATAATCGTGAGCGCGATCGCGATCGTGGTCGTAGCCGTGATCGTGACCGCGACAGAGATCGTCGCGATGATCGTGCACCACGCGACTTCACGCGCCGTCGTGGCACCATCATCACTGAACAAGAATTCTTAGCTCGCCGTGAAAATGTGGATCGCGAGATGTTGGTCCGACAGACAGGTGACCGCACGCAGATCGCAGTTCTTGAAGACAAGATCATGGTCGAGCACTACGTCAACCGAAATAGCAATATCTCGTATGTCGGCAACGTTTACCTTGGTCGCGTGCAGAATGTTCTTCCATCAATGGAAGCTGCCTTCGTCGATATTGGCAAGGGTCGCAACGCTGTTCTCTATGCCGGTGAAGTTAATTGGGATGCCGCAGGTATTGCCGAGGGCCAGACCCGCAAAATTGAGCATGTTCTCAAGACCGGTCAATCAGTATTAGTTCAGGTCACAAAGGATCCGATCGGACAGAAGGGTGCGCGCCTAACCTCGCAGATCTCGCTTCCAGGTCGTTACCTTGTCTACGTTCCAGGCGGAGCGATGAGCGGAATTAGTCGTCGCCTTCCCGATCAAGAGCGCAGCCGTTTGAAATCAATTTTGAAGAATTTGATCCCCGAGGAGGCCGGCGTAATTGTCAGAACTGCTTCAGAGGGAGCGAGTGAAGAAGAGCTCGAGCGCGATGTCATTCGCCTCAAGGCGCAATGGGATGACATTCAGGAGAAGGCAGAAAATCCTTCAACTTCGGCTCCTTCACTTCTTTACAGCGAACCGGATCTCACTGTCCGCGTCATCCGCGATATCTTCAATGAAGATTTCCGCAAGATGGTCGTGCAGGGTGATGAGGCATGGGATGAGATCAATAACTATCTAGGACATATTGCTCCTGAGCTCACCGCCAAGATTGAGAAGTGGAGTGGCGCTCGCGACCTCTTCGCTGAAAATCGTATTGAAGAGCAACTAGCAAAGGCATTTGATCGCAAGGTTTACCTCCCCTCTGGCGGATCCCTGGTTATCGACCGGACCGAAGCCATGATCGTGATCGACGTCAACACTGGAAAGTTCATCGGTAAGGGTGGAAATCTCGAAGAGACCGTGACCAAGAACAACTTGGAGGCTGCAGAAGAGATTGCCCGCCAACTCCGCCTGCGCGATATGGGTGGAATCATCGTTATCGACTTCATTGATATGGCTTTGGAATCCAACCGTGATCAGGTCCTGCGTCGACTTGTCGAATGTCTAGGTCGCGATCGCACCAAGCACCAGGTTGCCGAAGTTACCTCTCTTGGACTCGTCCAAATGACCCGCAAGCGCGTTGGACAGGGCCTCATCGAGGCCTTCTCGACCACATGCGAATCCTGTGGCGGTCGCGGAATTCATATCCACTCGGAGCCAGTCCGCAAGGTCGCTCTCGAAAAGGATATGGAGCAGCGCTACGTCCCATCTACCTCTCGCGATGATGCGGAAGAGATCGAGACTGTTGCAGAGGTTGCGCCACCCGTTCTTCGGGATGAAACCCCTGCTGAACCACGCTCAGGGGCGCCGCGTAAGCGTCGTCGGGCAGTTAGCACGGGCGTAATTACGCCAGTTTGACCCCAGACCCCTGTAATCCGTACCCTTATCCTCTGCCTACAAGAGGCCCCCGATCTACCATGCACCGCAATTTAAAAGGAGTTCACCGTGTACGCGATTGTTAAAGCTGGCGGCCGTCAGGAGAAGGTTGCTGTTGGCGACACAATTACCGTTGATCGTATCGATGCTGCCGTTGGCGCATCGGTAAATTTCGCGGCTCTTCTTCTCGTTGATGGTGCAAATATCACCACTGATCCAAAGGTCTTGGCTGCTACCAAGGTCACCGGCGAGATCATCGAAGAGACCAAGGGTCCAAAGATCGACATCTTGCGTTACAAGAACAAGACTGGCTATCGCCGTCGTTCAGGTTTCCGTTCCCAACTCACGCGGGTAAAAATCACCGCGATTAACAACTAAGGAGGCGAGTAAGAGATGGCAAGTAAAAAGGGAGTCTCCTCGACTCGAAATGGTCGCGATTCAAATGCTCAGTACCTCGGTATCAAGCGTTTTGGTGGACAGGTTGTAAAGAGTGGCGAGATCTTGGTCCGTCAACGCGGAACAGTTTTTCACCCTGGCAAGAATGTTGGCATCGGAAAAGATGACACACTCTTTGCTCTAGCAGCTGGTGCAGTTGAGTTTGGCAAGGCACGTGGGCGTAAGGTTGTAAACATCGTCCCGGTAGTTCCTGTCGCCTAACTCGCGCAAAATCACTTTGGCGGGTCCGCGACTGCGGGCCCGCTTTTATTTTTACGGATTACATTGATCGAGAAGATCAAGAAGATATAGAAGAGAGGTGTGTAAGTGGCTACATTCGTCGATCGCGTAACACTGCATGCATCTGCTGGAAGCGGTGGTGACGGTTGCGTCTCTATTCACCGTGAAAAGTTTGTTCCACTCGGTGGACCCGATGGTGGCAATGGTGGACGTGGTGGAGACATCATCCTTGTCGTTGATGACAATGTCACAACACTCTTGGATTTCCATCACTCACCACATCGCAAAGCCGGCAATGGTCGACCAGGTTATGGTGACTATTGCAATGGTGGCGAAGGTGGAGATTTAGTTATGTCGGTTCCAAATGGAACCGTTGTAAAAGATATCAACGGAAATATCCTCGCGGACTTAGTTGGAGCGGGTACCCGCTTTGTCGCGGCGCAAGGCGGTAAAGGTGGACTTGGAAACGCGGGACTTGCTTCGCGCAAACGTCGCGCCCCTGGTTTTGCACTTAAAGGTGAAGAAGGCGAATCGCGCACACTGATCCTTGAACTTAAGAGCGTGGCCGATATTGGATTGATTGGGTTTCCCAGCGCCGGAAAATCATCGCTGATTGCATCTATATCTGCGGCTCGTCCAAAGATCGCTGATTATCCCTTCACAACCTTGGTTCCAAACCTTGGCGTTGTTCAAGCGGGCGACACACGATTTACGGTTGCCGATGTTCCAGGATTGATTCCTGGCGCCTCTGAAGGTAAGGGTTTGGGCTTAGAATTTTTACGCCATGTTGAACGTTGTGCCGCCCTAGTACATGTTCTGGATTGCGGAACTTTAGAGACCGATCGTGACCCAGTTCGCGACTTCGACATAATCGAAGAAGAGCTTTCTCACTACGGCGGTCTATCAGAACGCCCTCGCATCATTGCCCTCAACAAGATCGATCTGCCAGATGGCAAAGCGATGGCCGATATGGTGCAGCCAATATTTGAAGCGCGTGGCTATGAGGTTTATCAAGTCTCGGCGGCAGCTCACTTGGGTCTCACTGAACTTAATTATGCGATGGCGCAAATTATTCAAGAGGAGCGCCGCAATAAAGCTAAAGAAGTTAAAACTCGTATTGTCTTGCGGCCACTTGCTGTAAACGATAACGGTTTCAAGGTAGTAAAAAATGAGGATGGCTCATTCACCGTTACCGGAGATAAGCCCGAGCGATTTGTTCGCCAAACCGATTTTGGAAATGCAGAAGCAGTTGGTTACCTCGCCGATCGTTTAGCCGCGCTTGGAGTAGAAAAAGAACTCTTCAAAAAAGGTGCCCGTCCAAAGTCAGAGGTCCGCATCGGTATTGGCGACTCAGCAGTCATTTTTGACTGGGAGCCTTCAATTGAAGCAGGGGCAGAGCTCTTGGCCAGCCCTCGCGGAACCGACTTACGTTTGGAATCACCATGGGCAGGTCGATATATCGAAGATGATGTCGATGAACTTTCTGAAGATGAGATCGCAATGCAATGGGAAAACAAAGTCTCCGATCCTAAGAACCCAAGGATCACGGACTGAGTTATGTCGAGGCTAGTCGTCACCAACGCTAAACGAGTTGTGATCAAAGTTGGTTCATCCACTCTAACTGGTAGTGCGGGACATGAACTTGATGAGAGTGCCGTTGAAGCACTCGTAAATATCGTTACACAATTGCGGGAACGCGGCGCAGAAGTTGTGCTGGTCTCATCAGGCGCAATCGCGGCGGGTCTGGCGCCATTGGGGTTGAAGGTTCGTCCTAAAGATCTCGCTACACAACAGGCTGCCGCGTCTGTCGGTCAAGGTCGATTAATTGCTAGTTACAACAAAGCCTTTGATCAACGCAACATTATTGCTTCGCAGGTGCTCCTGACTATTGACGATGTGGTGCGTCGTTCGCATTATCAAAATGCGCAGCGCACTCTCTTCCGTTTGATTCAAATGGGAGTAGTTCCCATCATTAATGAGAACGACTCTGTCGGCGTCTCTGAAATTCGCTTTGGCGATAATGATCGCCTTGCAGCGCTGGTTTCGCATTTGATTGGTGCAGACCTACTTGTTCTAGTAACAGATGTTGATGGCTTATACGACGCACCTCCTTCGCACGCTGGTGCAAAGCGCATCTCATTGGTTCCTGATGTAAGTCGACTCGGAGATATCGAGATCGGCGGAGTTGGTTCATCAGGCGTTGGAAGCGGTGGCATGGTCACCAAGGTTGAAGCGGCTCGCATCGCAACGGGAGCCGGAGTAAATATGCTCCTGACTACCTTGGTTGAATTACCTGAAGCACTCAATGGCGCTGATCTGGGAACGATCTTTAATGCGCGCACCGATCGCAAACCTTCTAGGCTCTTATGGTTGGCGCATGCTGCGACACCTCACGGTCGCTTGGTCTTAGATAAAGGTGCTACTACCGCAATCAAAGAACGAGGTACTTCTTTATTGGCAGCAGGCGTCAGTGCGGTCGAGGGTGACTTCATTGCAGGAGATACCGTTGAATTATTGGCTCCCACTCGGGAGGTTATTGCACGCGGCCTTGTTGCCTTCGACTCATCAGAGATTCCAGCGATGCTCGGTAAATCCACTAAGCAGTTGGCCCAGGAGTTGGGTCCTGAGTACGAACGCGAGCTGGTTCATCGCGACGATCTCGTCTTACTCTGAATCCGATAAGGTTGGCCCATGGCCGCTATCTCACGCGATGATGTTGCACATCTAGCCAAATTAGCTCGCATCGATATGAGCGAGGCTGAACTCGATCACTTGGCACAGGAGATGGATGTCATTCTTGGCGCTGTCGCCCGTGTTCAAGAGGTTGCAGCTAGTGATGTGCCACCCACCTCTCACCCGATTCCCGTTCACAATGTGGTTCGCGAGGATGTAGTTCATCCCAGCCTTACCCCGCAAGAGGCGCTCTCCGGTACTCCCGCCCAAGCGGAAGAGCGGTTTAAAGTGCCGCAGATTTTGGGTGAAGAATGACAACGATTAGATCCACCGCCTCCGAGATGGCAGCGGCGCTCGCTGAGGGTTCAACAACTTCGGTCGAACTTACCCAAGCCCACTTCGCTCAGATCGAAAAAGTGGATCCTGCGGTTCATGCCTTCCTTTATCTAGATAAAGAGGGAGCCCTCGCCCAAGCGACTGCAGTAGATGCCAAACGTCAAAAGGGGGAAGCTCTTGCTCCTTTAGCGGGTGTTCCACTCGCCCTTAAAGATGTCATGGTGCAAAAAGGCGTTCCAACAACATGTGGCTCCAAGATGCTCGAAGGTTGGCGTCCACCATATGACTCCACTGTTGTTACAAAGCTAAAGGAAGCAGGAGTGGTCATCCTTGGAAAGACCAACATGGATGAGTTTGCAATGGGTTCATCCACTGAAAATTCTGCTTACGGTCCAACTCATAATCCATGGGATCTGACTCGTATTCCTGGTGGATCTGGTGGAGGTTCAGCTGCATCACTCGCAGCTTTCGAGGCGCCCCTTGCAATTGGTACTGATACTGGCGGATCTATTCGCCAACCAGCAGCGGTTACGGGAACGGTAGGTGTTAAGCCAACCTATGGCGGAGTTTCTCGCTACGGTTTGATCGCATTCTCTTCAAGCCTTGACCAAGCAGGTCCATGTGCCCGCACGGTTTTGGATGCCGCACTTCTGCATGAGGTAATTGCCGGACACGATGAAAAGGATTCAACCTCCATTAACGCACCAGTTCCTCAGGTTGTTAAGGCAGCCAAGAAACTTGATGTCAAAGGTATGAAGATTGGCGTTGTTAAAGAGTTGCAAGGTGAAGGTTTCCAGTCAGGAGTGCTCTCTCGCTTCCACGAGGCGCTAGACCTTCTCGTTGCTGCGGGGGCAGAGCTCGTTGAAGTTTCTTGCCCAACATTTGATTATGCGCTCGCCGCTTACTACTTGATCGCACCAAGCGAATGTTCTTCAAACTTAGCTCGCTTTGATTCAATGCGCTATGGAATTCGCGTTGGAGATAATGGTGAGCGCAGCGCGGAAGAGGTCATGAAGTTGACCCGTCACGAGGGATTTGGCCCCGAGGTAAAGCGCCGCATTATTTTAGGAACGTACGCGCTCTCATCCGGTTATTACGATGCATATTACGGATCGGCCCAAAAAGTCCGCACTCTATTGATGCGCGATTTCAACGCAGCATTCGCGAAAGCCGATGTTCTTGTTTCCCCAACTGCACCAACTACTGCATTTAAGATCGGCGAGCAGGTCAATGATCCGCTTGCCATGTATCTCAATGACATCGCCACGATCCCAGTCAACATGGCAGGTATCGGTGGTATGTCACTTCCTTGTGGCTTGGCTCCGGAAGATGGACTTCCTGTGGGATTCCAGATCATGGCAGCCGCCATGAAAGATGACCTCATGTATCAAGTTGGTGGAGCGTTGGAATCGGCACTTGTTTCTAAGTGGGGCGGACCAATTCTCGACATGGCACCAGTATTGGCGGCTAACTAATGGCTCTTAACTACAACGAGGCAGTCGCAAAGTACGAGCCCACATTGGGACTTGAAGTTCACGTTGAACTCAACACGAAGTCGAAGATGTTCTGTTCGTGCTCCACTGAGTTCGGGGGAGCGCCTAATACTCAGACCTGTCCGGTATGCCTCGGATTGCCTGGTGCACTTCCCGTCGTAAACGGCAAGGCTATCGAGAGCACAATTCTTATTGGGTTGGCGCTCAACTGCTCTATCGCTCCCTTCTCGCGCTTTGCACGTAAGAACTATTTCTATCCAGATATGCCGAAGAATTTCCAGACCTCTCAATACGATGAGCCAATCTGCATCAACGGTCATTTGGATGTAGAGATCGAGACCGATGAGGGCCCTAAGCAATTTCGCGTTGAGATCGAACGCGTCCACATGGAAGAGGACACAGGTAAGTCACGTCACGTCGGTGGTGCAACCGGACGTATTCACGGCGCTGATTACTCACTCCTCGATTACAACCGCGCTGGAATCCCACTTGTCGAAATCGTTACGAAGATTGTTGGCGGAACCGGCAAATATGCACCCCAGGTTGCTCGCGCTTACGTCACTGAACTGCGTGACATTCTCCGCTCACTTGGCGTATCTGATGTAAAGATGGAGCAGGGCTCTATGCGTTGCGACGTTAACCTTTCGCTGGCACCAATCGGTTCCGGCCAACTTGGAACTCGTAGCGAAACTAAGAATGTGAACTCGCTGCGTTCTGTTGAACGCGCGGTCATCGGAGAAGTCGTTCGACAATCAAATCGCCTCGAAGCAGGCGAACGCATTGTTCAGGAGACGCGCCACTTCCTCGAGGAGAGCGGTCAGACTCGTCCGGGCCGGTCTAAAGAACAAGCCGAGGATTATCGCTACTTCCCAGAACCTGATCTCGTTCCTGTCGTTCCAGATAGCGCGTGGATTGAAGAGTTGCGTGCAACCTTGCCAGAGCGTCCCTCGGTTCGTCGAGCACGACTAAAAGAAGAATGGGCCGTTCCTGATAAAGAGATGACCTCTCTAGTTAATGCGGGGCTGCTAGATGTTGTTGCAGAGACCATCGCTCTAGGTGCAGAACCAACTCGGGCGCGTACCTGGTGGCTGGGTGAAGTCTCACGCCTCGCAAATGAGCGGGAAGTAGATCCAATAACTTTGATTACAGCAGGACAGGTTGCCGAAGTCATTGCACTCATTCAAAGTGGTGAGCTAACAGATAAGTTGGCTCGCCAAGTTGTAGAGGGAGTTATTGCAGGTGAAGGTTCACCCAGTGAGGTAATCGCTAAGCGCGGCCTAAAAGTTGTATCTGATGATGGCGCCCTCATGGTCGCGATTGAGGCTGCAATTTCAGCGCAACCTGATACGGCAGAACGTGTTCGTGGCGGAAATATTCCTGCTGCTGGTGCGTTGATTGGTGCAGTTATGAAGGCCACAGGGGGACAGGCCGATGCGGCAAAGGTCCGTGAATTATTGTTGAAGCACTTGGGACAGGAAGGGTAAAGAGATGACCGAGCCAAAGAACCCTATGAAACCTCGTTCGGGTCTGGTCACTGATGGTTTAGAACGTGCACCTGCGCGCGGCATGCTCCGTGCTGTAGGTATGACCGATGATGATTGGGTCAAACCACAGATCGGTATTGCCTCGTCGTGGAACGAGATCACACCGTGCAATCTTTCACTCGACCGCCTCGCTAAGGCTTCGCGTAAAGGTGTAATCGAAGCTGGTGGATTCCCAATGCAATTTGGAACTATCTCTGTCTCCGATGGAATTTCTATGGGCCACGAGGGAATGCATTTCTCGTTGGTATCTCGCGAAGTTATTGCCGACTCCGTCGAAACTGTTATGCAGGCTGAACGCCTAGATGGAATGGTGACCTTTGCGGGTTGCGATAAATCGCTACCAGGCATGATGATGGCGGCTGCTCGTATTGATGTCGCCAGCGTCTTTGTCTACGCCGGTTCGACTCTGGCAGGCCAGGTTGATGGAAAAGATGTCACGATCATCGATGCCTTCGAGGCTGTCGGGGCGTGTGCTCGCGGACTTATCAGCCAAGAAAAAGTAGATGAGATCGAACGTGCGATCTGCCCAGGAGAAGGTGCTTGCGGCGGAATGTATACCGCTAACACCATGGCTGCCGTGGGAGAAGCACTTGGACTCTCACTTCCAGGATCTGCCTCACCACCATCAGTCGATCGGCGCCGCGATGATTACGCAGTTAAAGCCGGGGCTGCTGTTGTCGAGTTAATCCGCCAAGGAATTACCACGCGTGACATCTTGACCAAGAAAGCTTTTGAAAATGCAATCACAGTTGTGATGGCGCTCGGCGGTTCGACTAATGCAGTACTTCACCTTCTCGCAATTGCGAACGAAGCCGAAGTTGAATTGAGCCTCGCCGATTTCCAGCGCATCAGCGAACGCACTCCGCTCCTTGGTGATTTAAAGCCATTTGGAAAATTTGTCATGACCGATATCGATCGCGTCGGTGGTATTCCGGTTGTGCTACGTGCCCTACTCGATGCGGGCTTCTTGCACGGTGATTGCCTCACGGTTACAGGCAAGACGATGGCCGAGAATCTTGCAGATCTCACCCCACTAGATCCAGATGGTGAAGTTCTGCACTCAATTCAAAATCCTTTATCTGCTGGTGGCGGAATCACAATCTTGCATGGCTCTTTAGCGACCGATGGTGCAGTCTGTAAGACCGCGGGCGTCGGAGTGGATTTCTTTGAAGGACCAGCACGCGTCTTTGAACGCGAGCAAGCTGCGATGATCGCTTTGGAAAACGGCACCATCAAAGCGGGCGACGTCGTTGTTATCCGCTATGAAGGACCAAAGGGTGGTCCGGGTATGCGCGAGATGTTGATGATCACCGGTGCTATTAAGGGTGCAGGACTTGGTAAGTCCACGCTCTTGTTGACCGATGGTCGTTTTTCGGGTGGTAGTACTGGACTTTGCGTTGGGCACGTTGCCCCTGAGGCGGTCGACGGCGGTCCAATTGCATTCATCAAAGATGGCGACCTAATCCGTATCGATATTGCCAAGCGCACTTTAGATCTCCTCGTAGATGAGGCAGAGCTCGCTGAACGCCGCAAACACTTCTCCCCAATCCCTCATAAATACCGTCGTGGGGTTCTGGCTAAATATTCCAAGGTTGTTGGATCTGCCTCACAAGGCGCGGTCTGCGGCTAAATAAAGTGAGATGGGGCTCTCAAATAATGAGATCCTTATCTCAGGGGTTGACGAGGCTTACTCGACCAGCGACAATTAGCCCATGACATCATCAGTGGTGATTCGAGAGCGCGCGATCTAGTCTGACTAGATGGTGCGCTACCCCTCAGTGAAAACTGAGGGGTTTCGTATTTCACGGATGAAATGTCTTGAGAAGATAGCCCAGTAAATCAGCCGAAAGGAGATGAACATGTCAGCACAAGTCACAGGAGCGCAGTCGCTCGTGAAATCTCTGGAGGCTGCTGGTGTGGATGTCATGTTCGGTATCCCTGGAGGAGCGATCCTTCCTGCATACGACCCAATCTTCGATAGTTCAATCCGCCACATCTTGGTTCGTCACGAACAAGGAGCTGGCCACGCCGCCACCGGTTACGCACAAGCAACGGGTCGCGTCGGCGTCTGCATCGCTACCTCTGGTCCTGGCGCCACCAACTTGGTTACTCCATTGGCAGATGCGCAGATGGACTCGGTTCCTATCGTCGCAATCACCGGTCAGGTTGCTTCTGCAGCTATCGGAACCGACGCCTTTCAAGAGGCCGATATCCGCGGCATCACAATGCCCGTCACTAAGCACAACTTCCTGATCACAGATCCACAAGATATTCCACGCGCCATCGCTGAGGCATTCCATATTGCTGGCACTGGGCGCCCAGGAGCGGTTCTGGTTGATATCGCCAAAGATGCGCTCACAAAGATGACCGACTTTAACTGGCCAGAGAGTTTGTCTCTGCCTGGTTACAACCCAATAATGGATCCAACCCCCGAGTCGATCCGAGATGCTGCGGCGCTGATTGCACAATCCTCAAGTCCAGTTCTGTATGTCGGTGGTGGAATTATCAAGTCCAACGCCTCAGCCGAACTTATGAAGCTCGCCGAGTTAACTGGCGCTCCAGTCGTAACGACATTAATGGCACTTGGCTCTTTCCCCGATAGCCATCCGCAACACCTAGGTATGCCTGGCATGCATGGAACCGTCGCCGCTGTAACTGCGTTGCAAAAGGCAGATCTCTTGATCACTCTTGGTGCACGCTTTGATGATCGAGTTACTGGAAAGCTTTCTTCATTTGCTCCTAACGCAAAGATTATTCACGCAGATATTGATCCCGCAGAAATCGGCAAGAACCGCATCGTTGATGTTGCGCTCGTTGGTGACCTTAAGGCGACTATCAACGCCTTACTCCCAGAACTTCAATCGAAGTTCGCTAAGTCAAAGCCAGATCTCGCCGCATGGTGGGAGCAATGCAACAGTTGGCGCGCTCGCTATCCACTCGGATTCGATGAGCCTAGTGATGGTTCAGTCTCACCTCAGTATGTCATCCAACGGTTAGGTCAGATCGCTGGACCTGACGCCATCTATGTAGCAGGTGTCGGCCAACATCAGATGTGGTCTTCTCAATTTGTTAATTACGAAAAGCCTCGTACCTGGATCAACTCGGGTGGACTTGGCACTATGGGTTTTGCAGTTCCTGCTGCAATGGGCGCCAAAGTTGGAGCGCCAGATACTGTTGTCTGGGCGATTGATGGAGATGGTTGTTTCCAGATGACCAATCAAGAGTTGGTTACCTGCGCGCTCAACAATATTCCTATCAAGGTCGCGATTATCAATAATGAGTCACTCGGCATGGTTCGCCAATGGCAGACCTTGTTCTACAACGAGCGTTACTCCAATACGGATCTGCACTCAAAGCGGATACCTGACTTTGCCAAGTTAGCAGAAGCGATGGGTTGCGTTGGACTTCGTTGCGAGAGCAAGGAAGATGTTGATCGCGTTATCAATGAGGCAATGGCTATTAATGATCGACCTGTAGTTGTCGACTTCAGCGTTCATCGCGATGCGATGGTCTGGCCAATGGTTGCGGCCGGAACTTCAAACGATGACATTGTGATTGCTAAGTCGATGGCTCCTATCTGGGATTCACAGGAGTTATAAATGAGCACACATACACTCTCTGTCTTAGTTGAGAACAGCCCAGGAGTCCTGGCAAGAGTTGCATCATTGTTCTCTCGCCGTGGCTACAACATCGATTCATTAGCTGTCGGGCCAACGGAAGATCCAAATGTCTCTCGAATGACGATCGTCGTCAATGTAGAAGGTCATGCCCTCTCTCAAGTTATTCAACAAACCGACAAACTCATAAATGTTTTAAGCATTGTTGAACTTGATCCCATCGCATCAGTGCAGCGCGAGCTCCTGCTCGTTAAGGTAAGTACAACTCCAGAGAGCCGTTCTCAAGTTCTTGAGACTGTGCAACTATTTCGCGCGAAGGTGGTCGACGTCGCACAGGATGCCGTCACCATTGAAGCGACGGGAAATAGCGAGAAGATTCAAGCTCTCTTGCGCGTACTCGAGCCATATGGCATCAAAGAATTGGTCCAATCCGGTCTTGTAGCAATGGAGCGCGGATTGAAACCAGGAAAATCACATCAACCGGATCACGACTAAGAAAGGCAGACCATAAAGTGGCTACCCAATATCACGACGAAGATGCAGATCTATCGATCATTCAATCAAAGAAAGTTGCCGTCATTGGTTATGGCTCACAAGGTCATGCACATGCACTCTCACTTCGCGATAGTGGAGTCGATGTTCGCATTGGTCTTGCCGAAGGTTCAGCATCGCGCGCTAAGGCAGAGGCTGAAGGACTTCGCGTCCTCTCCGTTGCAGACGCCGTTAAAGAGGCCGATGTAGTAATGCTTCTTGCACCAGACCACGTACAACGCCATATTTACAACGATTCAATTAAGCCGAACCTCAAGCCTGGCTCAGCCCTCTTCTTTGGACACGGATTTAATATCCGGTTTGGTTACATCAAGCCTGAGGCAAATGTTGACGTTGCCATGGTCGCTCCTAAGGGTCCAGGTCACTTGGTTCGTCGCGAGTATTCAGCCGGTCGCGGAGTTCCCGTCCTAGTTGCAGTTGAGCAAGATGCCACTGGCAATGCCTGGCCACTAGCACTTTCATATGCAAAGGCTATTGGTGGATTGCGCGCCGGTGGAATCCTGACCACCTTTACAGAAGAGACCGAGACCGACCTATTCGGTGAGCAATCAGTTCTCTGCGGCGGAGCATCGCAGCTCGTCCAGTATGGCTTTGAAACCTTGATCGAGGCTGGTTACCAACCTGAAGTTGCTTATTTCGAGTGCCTACACGAACTTAAGTTGATCGTTGATTTGATGTACGAAGGTGGAATCGCAAAGCAGCGCTGGTCGGTTTCAGATACCGCTGAATATGGAGACTATGTGTCTGGTCCGCGCGTCATTGATCCACACGTCAAGGAGAACATGAAGGCAGTTCTCGCAGATATTCAAAACGGAAGTTTTGCCAAGCGCTTTATCGATGATCAAGAAGCAGGTGCTCCAGAGTTCAAGGCACTTCGCGCGAAGGGTGAGGTTCATCCCATAGAGGCCGTTGGTCGTGAACTTCGCAAGATGATGTCATGGGTTAAGAGCTCATCCAAGGATGATTACAAGGAAGGATCTGCAGCCCGTGGCTAAACCCGTCGTTTTAATTGCTGAAGAGCTAAGCCCCGCGACCCTTGAGGCGCTGGGACCTGACTTTGAAGTGCGCAATGTTGATGGCGCAAATCGTGCTGATCTGCTTGCTGCGCTTGCAGAAGGTGCAGATGCCGTATTA
>Ga0118677_10002460_pt1 | contig 37200 bp, 17 predicted proteins | sample AliMusrvi5mmetaG_FD_86154 | JGI IMG/M metagenome (GOLD analysis project Ga0118677, IMG submission 86154)
CCGTCAATGGCGGCCCGCTGACCATCGCCGGGGTGGTCTCGGGATCATCTACGTTGATTAAGAGCGGTTTGGGGATGCTGACTCTCTCTGGCAGCAACAGCTACAGCGGTGGCACAAGTCTGTTGGCAGGCACGTTGAACTTTGGCAACGTTGCGGCTCTGGGCAGTGGGACGGCGACGTATGCAGGAAACTCGACTCTCCAGGCGGGCGTCAGCGGGACGCTTGCAAACAATGTGGCGATCAATACAGGGGTCGCGGGCGCGTTCGACTCACAAGCTTACACGGTGACCATGTCCGGCGCGGTCAGCGGTTCGGGCACTCTCGCCAAGACCGGCACCGGCACGCTGATTCTCTCCAATACTGCCAACACCCTCTCGGGAGCTATCAATATCAATGGCGGGATGCTTTGGGCGCAGAATGCCGCATGGCAAGGATCGAACACCGCATTCACAATCCTTGGGACGAGCACGATCAATCTGAACGACGGCGCGATATTGCGGATCTCACAGACTTGGAATAGCGGCTATGGTCCCAATTACACCGTTGCCAGCCCGCTCGTGGCCTCCGGAACCGCAACCATCGACTTGAGGCCGGTGACAGGATCGGGCAATTCGGCATCGAAATTTCTATTCAGCTCGCTGACGCTGAACCCCGGCAGCTTGCTCAATGTTTCGGATTCACTGAACTATAGCAACAGATTCGCGCCGACCATCACTACCTTGAGCGGCAATGCTACGATCAGGGACGTGGCGGGGACGAACGGCACGAATGGCGGACAGATCAATCTGACGAATATCACCGTGGGCAACAGCGTGGCCACGGGCTCCACTTCGACCTTGACCGTGGATGGCGGCAACCAAGGCGAAATCATCACGGGTACGATCAGCAACAATGCGACGGATGGCACAAAGGCAATGGCGCTGGCCAAGAGTGGTACGGGAGTTCTGACTCTGTCGGCTGCCAATACCTTCAGCGGCAACACGACGCTGACGAGCGGTTCGCTGATATTGACGAACGCATTGGCTCTTCAGAACAGCACCTTGGTTTATGGGGGTGCAGGAGTTCTCGTTTTCGGCACCAACTCCGCGACGTATACGTTTGGGGGCGTCTCAGGAAGCTCCAATATTTCCTTGATGAACAATGCGGCCACGCCCGCGGCGATCGCGTTGACGGTGGGGAAGAACAACTCCAGCACCACTTACTCGGGCGTCCTCAGCGGAGCGGGTAGCCTGACGAAAATGGGTACGGGCACGCTTGCCCTCTCAGGTTTCAATACGTACACCGGCACGACGACGGTCAGCGCGGGCACGCTCCAGCTCAATACGGCCTCGCTCGCCGATACTGCGGCGGTCCGTCTCTCCACAGGTGCGACTCTCAACCTGGCCCACGGCCTCACTGACACAATCAGCGCGCTCTACATCGACAATGTCCAACAAGCTTCCGGGACCTGGGGTTCGCTGACTTCCAGCGCCACCCATAAAACCGCCCTGATCAGCGGTCCCGGTTTGCTCAAAGTCCCATAGAGCCCAAAGCGGTGGGCAATGCGGCCGGATGGGAAGACCTGCATCTTCAACAGTCACGATACCAAGAAAAAAAGGCCTCGCTCACGCCATTTCGGACCATAGAAAACAGAGAATACAGTTTGAAATGAGATGTGCGAGAGGAGTCATTTTTGGCAGCATGCCTTCTGTGCCAGTTTGTGGGCTCACCATTTGAGATCACAGCCGCCCCATAGGCATCCCTAAAGAACCGCTGATGAAATCGCCGCGGCCATCAGCGAGCGACTTGCGAGTGTCCAGCAAAACTTGCTCACATTCTTTTTTCGGAAATTCTTTTTGGCAAACTCACTAATTAATCAGCGATTCCCTAGGAGAACGTCCTCCAAATTTCTAAATTTGCTTAGAGAACGGATTTCGGAATCGTCACCTCGATCGTTTCACCAGGGTTGACAAATGTATTCTTAATAGTTGTGTTCGCCTGAATGATTTGCACGCGGATTTTCTCTCCAGAACGACTCACTACCACATCAAAGTCACCGCCGAACGCTTTTACCCGTCGCAGAGCCATGGAGGACCAACCGTCCGGCAAGCGGGGAGTGCATTGGAAACGGTCGAGGCCGACAGGCAGGATGCCAAATATTCCCTCGACGAAAATTCGGCAATAAAGACCACTTTCGGAGGCAAGATGGCCTTGCCCTCCTTCGGGATACGCCTCGACAGCATAAGGAACATGTTCACCAAGCAGGCGCCTATGGGAGTATTGATTGAGGAAGGCGAGGGCTTTTTCTGTTTCGCCGACTTGGAAGGCGGCTCTCAGGGCGTAAAGGGTGGACCGATCCCAGAACACCTTGTCGCCGGACTGCGTAGCTAGTCCGTCAATGGTCCACAACTTGGGCGAAAACAACGCGTCGATAGTGCCTTGCTTCCGATCTACGATTCCCATGGAAAGCGGCATGCAGATCCATGAACGCAAAACAGGATCGGAGGGCGGAGGCGCGTATCTTTTGGAGGGGCGTTCTGTTGTTGGATCAAAATAACGATAGGTTTTGAACCCTTCCACGGTGGTGCCAAAAAAGCTTTCAATGGCCTTTGCCAAGGCATCGGCCCGCTGGTCATATTCGGCCGCCTCTTGGGTTTTACCCAAAGTCCTGCCAAGATTCGCCGCTGATCTCAATCCACCGTAGGCAAGGCTGGATGTGGTCAAATTGGCCGTTCCGTGTGGAAAGCGTCCTTCGAGTTCATCACTGTCCGATCCGATGACGCCCGATGGCATTTCTTTGCGTTTGCAATATTCCAGAGCCCACTCAATGCCTTTCCAGAGTTCGTCAGCAACAGCCCTATCCCCCAGAGCCAGGCAGAATCGCGAAGCCCCATAGGCGTACATGGCGGCATCACCCCGGTCGAACGGCCCCCACGTATCAATTCCTTCGGCAATGATCGAGCATGGGATGCGCCCGTAATCGGGTTTCATGAAGGGAATGTATTGACGGTAGGTGTTGAGGGAGGCTGAGTTGCCACCTGATTCTCCCAGGAACGGAAAGAATGGACCGGCATATTCCACGTTGTCGTTGCACCAGGTGGCGGCGTAGAAACTTAGGTTCCCAGGGGCGAGCATCATGCCGCCGCGCGTGTCATTGATAGCTTCGGCCACCCGCCACTTGGCGAAGGTAAAGGCCCGGTTCAGGATGGGGTTTGGCGTTTCCAAACAGAGGGATTGATTGAGATGGGCAATGAAATCACGGCGCAATTTTTCCTCGCTGGCCCCGTCAACCGTCACGAGGGGCGTCCCGTCCAGGTGTGCGGAAAAAAGAATGGAAAACGAAGCTGACTTACCGGCAGCAAGACGGATCGTTGCTGGGGCATCGGACTGAACATTGATGAGACTCTTGCCATAGGGTCCGTCTTTCTCAGCCAAAAGAGCCACGGGCGCGATATGGATCACCACGGGCTTATCTTTGGTGTTCGTCAGGGTCCACCGGTCCACCGCTGTATATTTATCAAAAGAAGGAAAGGTTGCGCGCTTGATTGCCAACCCCTGCGCCTTGCCTGTAAAAGTCAACATACCGTCGAGCCGAACTTCCAATATCTTGATGGGGCCAAGAGGTTGGGCGTCTACGGTGATTTGCGGCTCGGACTCGCTCTTGTAGTGCTGAATCAGGCTGCCTCGCGTATTATTGGGAAAGATTCGGAGCGATGGCCAGATCACATCCCGCGTGAGCTTTAGTGTCCCGTCGGCGTCGATGGCATACCAGATTTTTTGCCCAACCCGCCGTCCGCCCTGTTCTATGCGATCGCTGTGCGGCAGTTTAGAACCCTCGATTTTCCAAACGGTGAAGTCTCCTTCGCCTAAACTCCACCAGTCGGCTGCCGTGCTGGGCGTATTGGAAACAGGGTTTGGCTCCGCTGCAACCTGCGGAGCCAACAACCCCAACTGAGGGAGGTACGAGAGCATCAGGAACAAGAGGGTTCTCTTCATAGAAGAAATGAATTCATTCTTTAAAAGTGTCAGGGCGTGTCTACCGATTGCGAGAAGAGATAAAAGCGGTGACGAGATGACGTAAGGCGAAGCAGAGACCTGGAGTATTCGAAGCGTGAGGCGATGCGTCGGAATTGCTTCAGCTTGTGGAAGAAACGCTCGGTGCGGTGACGGTAATGGGGTTACTGCTGCGCAGGCTTGGTGGGAGCCTTGACATGGCGTCCGTCGATCCCATTGGAGAGGGTTTCGATGGCTTCGATCTTTCCTGCCGGATCGGGATCAGCCTTTATGGCCAACCGTCGTCCATCGGTAAAAACAATTAGCATCGTGCCGGGTTCCGTTGACTGAACACTTTCAACAGGGTCTGGATTACCGGATTTTAATGGCAGGAAGAGGGTCAGGAAGCTCTGGACGCCGCTGCCTTTGCGGGTGTGAATGAGGGTGGTGGCTGGGATATTCGGGGGAATCAGGGATCTGGAAATATTCCATCCAAGCAATTCAGGCTTGAGTTGTGCAGAGACAGAGCGCACTTCGAGCCCGTCGGTTAATGCTGGCACGATAGCGAGGTTGGGAAGCTCTGGGTCGGTGGTGGCTAGGGTGTGCGTCTTGTTATCGAGTTGCGAATTTGTAGATAACAAGTGCCAGCGCGCTTGATAGGTATGGCTCTTGGCGTCGTGGGGTTGGAGCGTGTCGGCGACGACGAAAACGTCGGGTTTGAGGAAGAGAACCCGGCGCGTATGTGTGGCGACGAGGGAAGTTTCGTTGCCATAACCTTTGTCATACACACCGGTGACGAAGTCGTAATCGGGCGTGCTTTCCCAGCCGGAATCGATCGGGGCCTTCGAGACGTTTGCCATGCGATCCTTGGTCTGTTGACGTTGGGCCTTGCCGTCGACGAGGACGCAGTTGTGACTATAAGTGTCGATAGCATAGGAACGCCATGGGCTTTGCTCGTAGTTGCCGCCGCCGGAGGCAAAGAGGAGTTCTCGACCATAGGGCCAGAGGAGAAAGTCGAGCTTGTCCTGATGGGTGTGTCCGTAGCCGAGGGGGCCCGCCCGCAGAACGCCGTAATTGGCGTTGCGTTCCCAACCCGAGCGCATGGCATAAAAGCCCGCCCACGGGAAAGCGTGAGAGGTTTCAACCGGGGGATGGCCCTGGGTGCCGTCGGAGCCGACCCACTGGTATTCCGCGCAATCGGGGAAAAAGTCGAGGGCTCCGCGCAGTATATCCTTTATATTACAGACCCAGGAGTCGTTGAATTTCGGCAGCGTACGGTCCGGCGCCATGAGGTAGAGATCGTAATCATAGGCCCTTCTAATTCCGCTCACATAGCCCGCGGGCAATTCATCGAACCGTCCCACCTGTTTGGCGAGCTTGGCAACCTGCAAGGTACTGGCAATGGTGCCGTTATGGTAGCCGGTGCTGAGTTCGTACTGGGCGCCATCAGGGAGGAATTGCTCTGTCTCCTCGGCATAAAGCTTATCGATAGCGATGGTGCGCCATTCTTTGGCCTCCTTGAATTCGGGGTAGAGCGCTCCGACACTGTAAAGGCCGGTCATCTCGATGATCAGCCAGTTGCCGGTCGAAGGGAATGCTTTCAGATAACGGGCGTGGCCGAGGCAAGAGTGAAGATAAAGTGCAAGATCCTCATCGGTGAATTCTGGGGAGAGGAGAAAGTTATAGAAGGCATTCGGCCAGGAGTCGGCCATGCGAATACCACACTCGATTGTGCGCCAAGCGGACGGAGCTCGATTGGCGACTTCTTCAGGCATCGGATTTTGCGTAACGAAAGAGCGGAACTGGAGAACCCAAGCGCGAGCGTATTTCTCATCGCCGGTGGCACGGTAGGCGCTCCCAAGGTTGCCCCAAAAACTCATCCGGCAAAGCTGCCATTGCCATTCCGGATTGTAAGCGGCTCCCGGAGTGATCCTGGTTTCATCATGGAGCCAGTCGATATTGTTATCGGGAAAGGTATGCGACAGATGAACTGTCCCGCCGGAAACTGTGCCCTTCATGACGGCATCGGCTGCGGCGCTCTTGAACCCCTGGACTCGCCGTGGCTGGTGGGGATCGAAGGTCCACGGGACGCTTGTCCGGTTGCGGTAGTATGCACCAAGGGCGCGCTGAGCGGTCGCGTAGTCCTCTTGGGCCACTGCATCACGCACGGGTTTGAGCGGGGGAGAGGAAAGGTCGAGCGCGTCAAACAACTCGTGCTGCATTTGTGGAGTCATGAACGAAGATGCGGGATCGGAACTGGGTGCGGCATGCGTTTTGCCCCACGCGGTGGCGAGAAAAAACAGGGCGCAGATCAGGCAGGTGGACCCTGCGTAAAACCGCAAAGGGTTGCCTCCTCTAGGCGGGGTGGATTTTGCTCCGTTCTCTGGGAGTATGGATTCGCTCATAAACGCATGCGTTGTTCCGTTATGTCCGAGTTGGGACGACATCTTTTGCCTGTTTAGCCGGAATTACAGGCACTAGACGCCAATATCGGGCAGATTGGAGTTTAATTTAATTGCTGTATAGCAACCTTGCGAAATAGAGTGCCGGAGTCAATGCCTATCTGCACGAGAACCGGGCGAGGCGCTGGCCGGTTTCCAAAAATATCTTCCCAATACAATGAACCCTCGATTTATCGGTCTCATTCTCGCGTGGTCTGTCATCGGCCTGGCCGCACAAGCTGCCACCAAGCCGGAGCCCGATCTTTTCAAGGTTGATGCAATCATCCAGCAATGGGTGGATAAGCACTACTACACGGGCGCGTCACTGTGGGTGGTCAAAGATGGTGAGCTTCTTTGCGAAAAATATTTCGGCGATGCAAACCCGGGCTCGGTGGTTTACATCGCGTCCTCAGGGAAATGGCTTGCCGCAGCCGCCATCGCAGCCGTGGTGGATGAGGGGCGACTCTCGTGGGATGACCCGGCTTCAAAGTGGATTCCCGAACTGGATCACGCCATGGGCAGAGCCACGCTCCGCCAGCTTCTCTCCCATACTGCCGGTTATCCTGCCTACCAGCCGGCAGATAAACCGACGGACAACTACCAGACCCTTGCCGAGTCGGTAAAACAGCTCATCCCTCTAAAGCCTGAAAATCAGCCGGGCGAACGCTTTCAGTATGGCGGGCTCGCGATGCAGGTCGCGGGGCGGATGGCGGAGCTTGCGACCGGGAAGGAATGGGAGGCGCTATTCCAGGAGAAAATCGCGCGGCCGCTGGAGATGAAAAATACCCACTTCACCCCGGTTGATAATCAGGCGGGAGGGCATGCGCCAATGCTCGCTGGCGGCGCGCGCAGCACGCTGCGCGATTATGCAAACTTCCTCGAAATGATCGCCCGTGATGGCGAGTTCCGTGGCCGACGCGTTCTTTCAAAAGAGGTGGTTCGGGAGATGCAGGCGGACCAGGTCCGCGGCGCGCATGTTGACGTCGCTGCTGAATATGTGAGTCGCGCCCACGGCGCCCAACACACGGCGGTCTATGGACTGGGTGAATGGAGGGAGGAACTCGATCCTAAAGGCGAGGCGCTGCTCATCAGCAGCCCAAGCTGGGCGGGAACCTATCCGTGGATCGATAAGGCCAACGGGGTCTATGGCATCTTCCTCGCCCACGTTGATGGCAACGGTCCCGCGAGCAAGGAGAAGTTTAGTTCATTTTATGCCAGCCATGTGATCCCGATGCTCGTGAGGGAGGCGCTCAAAGTGAAACCGGATAATCTCTAGGGAACCGGAGGCGTTCACGGATATGTTTTCAGTTTCGGGCTCTCTGCCAAAGGCAGGCTGCATCGGGTCGTTTCGCCGTTTATCTCGACGATGACCTCCGCGGCGTTGCGATTCATCGCAAGCTTGGCCTGGGCCTTTGGCGCTTGATCTCCTTCAAAGGGTATCAGAAGCCAACCGAAGTAGCTTTTTTCCTGGGCCTCACCGGTGTAGACGGCGTCGTAGGAGGGCTCCTTCTGGTTCATTGCTTCGGAGAACCAGCCCTGTTTGAAGGGCTTTTCCTGTCCTTTGTACAGCGCACCGTTCAGACATACTGAGCCTTCGATCGGAAGAATGAGCAAGTTGCCCTGGTTTGCGTCGAGTGTTGCAACCGAACCATCAGCCAGAACTTCAACCTTTTGGCAGCCCGGGTGAAAGTGCCAGAAGGCTTCCAGTTTGCGCGGTTGATTGCTGGTGATGCGATCCACCACAACCCAGAACTTGCCGCGCTGGTAATGGATGGCCCGTTCGTGAACGGCATCACCAGGCATCCTGGGCCCATTTGCTCCTTTGCGATAACCGGTGTAGGTTCGCCCAAGGAAAAAATCAGCCTCCGGGGTAAGCACCGCTTTTTCATTTTCGCCGAGCGGTTCGACGGATCTCAGATTATATTTGTGGTTCCGCTCTTCCTCGGGCAACCCTTTGTCTTCCTGCCAGCCCGGGGTGTACTGGTCGAAGCCGTCGATGGCTATGGTATTGTGTCCGCGTGTGGCGTGGAAATACTGGTCAACCCATCCGCCTGACGAGGAATAGCTGTAACGGCCTGGATCAACCAGGATTTCGCGTTTGTTATAAAGCACAATGGAAAGCTTATCCATGTGGTAATGGCCAATGCCGTATGGCCCGGCGTTGAAGACGCTCCACTGGCTGGTTTTGTTGCAGGTATCCCGACTGACACCAAAGCCTGACCAGTTGAAGAATCGGCTGGGCGGATTTTGCGGGGCCGTTCCCTCACGACCGTCGGTGGCGATATAGAGCGCCTCGGGCACGGCGAACTCACGGGCGAGTTCGGTGATGGATTCCCGCAGCTTGCCGCGTTGGTTGTCCGTATCTCCATGAGCCAGGGCCGATCCAGCGGGGTCCATTGTCCATGCGTAGTGGGAGATCTGGCTGCGTATCGAATCCACGAGCTGTTCGGGGATATTGAGCCCGGCTTCGTTGAGCATGTGGTACATTCCGACCGAACTATTCATCCCAATCACCCCATATCCAGTCGCGAGTTCCTGCTGGGCTCCGTCAGGGTAGATCGCCTGCGTGAGGATCTCCGCATAACGAGTGGATGCGCGATTAGCCCACGCTTTACTGCCATTGAATTCAGGAAAAGCGACGGCGACTTGAAGCAGGGACTCCATTTCTGTGGTGCTCCAGTTTGATGAACCCTCTCCGCCATGACATTGCAGAAATTCCGCATGCTCCGATATGCTACTAAGTAAGAGGAGGAGCCCGGCATCATTGCGGGGCTCAATCTGCTGCAATGTGTAGAAGATTTTTATAAAACTGCGGAGCCGGAGTGCGGCGTTCAGAGTCAACCAGACTTGGTTGCCCTTGAACATCTCCGCATTCATCTGTTTGCCAGCAACAGGTTGCGGCACGGGATTGCCGAGAATGAAGTCGGCTGTGTTCGCATACGCGTAGTCGAGATACTTCCGATCCCCTGTTTCCTTGTATCGGCGCAAGGCGATATCGATATGCCCGAAACGCGATAACAGCGCTCCGTATTGGAGGTCGCCACCCTTTGGGATATGATTCCATTTGAGAAAGCCGTCTTCCCGGCGCGGCATGGTATCTTTGACGCCTTGAACGGAATAGACGTCCTTTAGCATCTCGTCGGCATCCCAGTTTCTAAAACTGCTCCAGTTGATGGGACGGAACGGAGCGCCTGCGGGATTACTTTGGAAATACGCCAGTAAGGCTTCACTGGCCGCTTTGCGATCCCCTTTCTCCTCCGCAGTCTTCAAGGACTCCAAGCCGGAATGGTTAAGATCCAGCGCCGCAAAGAGCGCCTTGGCCATTGCCGGATGATTAGCAACGAAGTCCTGACAATTGTTCAAGTTCGCCCCACCATAAGTGGACAGTGATGTGGCGAGCAGGATTAAAAATCCGCCGACGGCGGAGCGGATGGGGTGGGGACTCAGATTCATACGGTCTTCTAGCGCTTGGGGAGGGGGGCCGAGGCAAGTTCTTCAGAGTATTTGAGCAGTCTCAATGCCTCGGCATACTTCAGTTACAGGGCTACTATATAGCAGAGATTCATCGGGCATGCAATTCATTTTTCTGGAACCCGCCGCAATGGACGCGGCCTTTCTGCGGTCGGGTCTTTGAGGGACTTGATGCGCTCTCTCGCGGCTTCAAACATAGATCAACCCACTAAGCATGAACTCTTGTGACCCTCCTTCTGGACCTGTCCATAAACCGTGCGGTATGGCACTGAATCATTGACCCCCTGTTCCTTTGGGTGTATCTAAAAATAGGAAATGGGCACTGCAAAATCTCAAAAAAAACAAATCCCCGCCCATGAATTCGTGGAGCGGGACTTGCGTAAGATCCTAACGGAGAGCCGGGCGGCTCCCCATAGCTCGTTTCTTTCGGAAGTGGAGATGGCCAACAAGTTCGGTGTCAATGTCGCTACCGCGAGGAAGGCCGTTGAGCGGCTCGTACAGGAGGGGCTGCTCTATAAAGTGCACAGGAAGGGGACTTTCGTAGCGCCGAAGCCCCGAAATCGGCTCATTTTAATCATCACCACCAACCCGAATTTCTCGGTGGTAGGCAAGCTTACACCGGTTGCCGATCAGTATCCGGATATGCAATGGCAGGAGCTGACTGTCGACAGTTTGCGGTCTTACATTGACAACGTTGAGTATGTATTTCCGCGCCTTGAAGGCGTCCTCTTAATTCGGGATTTTCCTCGGTGTATTGATATTGTCCGGGTTCTGAAGAAGAAGGGCATTCCCACGTTCTTCTACGGATCGGACATTCACCTGCCGATGCTTGGAGGCTGCAGCGTACTTCTGTACTCCGAATCCCGCATCACTCGCATGGCCATGGATCACTTGAAGGCGCAAGGCTGCAAGCGGATCGCGTGCGTGGGGAGCACACGGTGGCCTGCTTCCAAAGCTCGCATGGATCATTACCACGAATGGATAAAGCACAACAAATTTCCTGATGATCCCGAGCTCCTTTTGGACGAACCTTTTTCGACAGATTTCCGCGAGTGCTATTCAGCGGTATTGGAACGACTCGGCTCCAAAACTTTTGGCGCGGACGGAATTTATTGCACGAGCAATGAACTGGCCTGCATCGTGATACAGGCGGCATGCACTCTTGGAATTAAAATTCCGTCGGAACTGGCTGTTGTGGGTGTCGAGGATGATGAAAGCATCGCGCTGCGGATATTCCCGCAAATTACGGCTGTTCGCATCCCCTTTTCCGAGGATATCCAGGAATCATTTAAGCAACTTTCTGCGTTGAAGGGAATCCCGCCCAAAGAGGACGCGCAGATATGGAGCACGCCCTTTCTGATCCATCGGCAGAGTTCCTAGTCGAGCATATCTTCCCCGGTTTCCAAGGCGCTTTGACGTGTTGTAGTCATTGAGAAAGGGAGGTCTTGATGAAGGTGACCTACCCAGCGGTCAATGCACAGCCGAAGTTTAGTCCCAATAGCTATGAATACCCAATGCGCAGATAACAGAGGCAATCTGCCTGGATGGGCCTTAGGCCCCTTTTATCGTTCCAACCAAGACAACCCCATCCTGCGGCCTGACAAGGAGCTATCCTTCTCCTGTCCTCTCAGGAAAAAGCCGGTCGAATGGGCCGCCCTTCACGTGTTCAATCCCGCAGCCGTTGTGAAGGATGGCGAGGTAAATCTCCTCTACAGAGCAGAGGACGCCAATGGAGATATGAAAGTGGGCGGCCACACGTCCAGAATCGGCCTGACATGGAGTTCGGATGGAATCCATTTCACCAAGAAGCGTTCAGAGCCTGTCCTTTATCCCGACGAAGACGGCCAGAAATCGCGCGAATGGCCCACGGGGTGCGAAGACCCGCGTATCGTAATGCGCGAAGACGGTCTTTTCATCATGACCTATACGCAGTCCACTGGGTGGCATGAAGAGGAGGCAAAATGGAGCGGGCACTTGGGCGTTGCCACCTCCCTCGACCTCGTCCATTGGAAGAAGCTTGGCCCCGCCTTCGCAAATAACGAGGGATTCGAGATCTGCGACCGTGCCGGATCGATCGTCTGCCGACAGGACGGCGAGCGCTTTATCGCCGTCAAGATAGATGGCTGCTATTGGATGTATTGGCACAACGGCACCAACGGAGTCACCTACGCGGCAAAGTCCAACGACCTGCTGTCCTGGACGCCAGTAAGGGACGCCTCTGGCGCACTCCTCCCGATTTTGAGTCTGCGCAGGGGGTATTTCGACAGTGGGCTTGTCGAACCGGGCCCACAGGCCATCCTTAGGAAGGAAGGAATTTTGCTGCTGTACAACGGTGCGAACTCCGAAAATCCGCAAGACGCTGATCCTTCTCTTTCCCCGGGGGCCTATTCCTCCGGCCAAGCCCTTTTCGACAAAAACAATCCAGCGAGAGAACTGGCTCGCTTAGATCATCCATTCCTCGTGCCTTCGGAGGCATATGAAAAGGTCGGACAGTGCGCCTGCGAATGCATTTTCATCGAGGGCCTCGTTTACTACAAAGGGCAGTATCTGCTGTATTACGGAGGGACAGACGCCGTCATTGGCGTGGCCACCTGCGCATCGTAAGGGAGCTGATTGATGGCGGAAAAATCTCTCTCTTGCCGCCGATCCTATTTTTCAGGAGCAGGCTCTGGAGGCAACAAAAGAGGGGCGGAGTAAAAGCTCCGCCCCTCTTTCGATGAAGGTGACCTACCCCCGTGGTCACTCTCTTCCCGCCGATTGTGGCTCCCCCCCCGGAGAGCCATGATCAGCGGGAGTAACCTTTGTTTAAACTATACTGTCCTGCGAAATCTCCTGAGGCAGGTCAGCATCCCAAGGCCACCGACAACCATCGCCCAGGTGCTCGGCTCGGGAACGGCCATTAGCTCAAGGTCATTATTGTCGCTCCCCGCTGTGTAACTTAGGCTGAATTCCTGGTTGTTGATGCTCAGGATGGTCCCTTGATCACCGGCGTAGTGATGCGTGCCGGAAAGGTCGACGATGGTTATGTCGCTGAACGTGTTATTAATGCTGCTGTCGCCGGTGTTGAGGATGAGTGCGATGGTATCGGACGCCCCCGGAGTGGCATAGTTGGAGCCAAAGGTCAGCGTTAAGTCACCCCCCAATGTAAGGCCCCCCGTGATGATCTCATCGGCGTTAGTGCCAGCAGTGAGACCGTTGATGTCCAGTGCGAGGTGTGCTCCTGAGTTGAGGTTGAAACTTGCCAACGAAAGAACGCCGAAATCGCCAGTGGCTGCACTGCCGCCGGGAGCCACCGTGGCGCCTGAAAGAGCGGTCAGCGCGCCGACCGTTCCGCCGATGCCGTTGATGGTCTTGCCGCCTATGACCGTGATGTCGCTCGTGACATTGCTCACGGTGCTATTGTTTAAGGCGATATTGCCGCCAAAGCTGTGAGCCCCACTCAAACTACCGGTGTTGTTCACGGTCAAGTCGCTGTTGAACGCCAGCGATCCGCCAATGGCGCCGCTAATCGCCACGTTGCCATTGACCGAGCCGCTGCCGTTCAGCGTGGCGTTGGCGTTCACGGTCGTCGTGGTGTTCCCCAACGAACCATTCACCGTCAGCGTGCCCGCCGTCACATTCGTAGCGCCGGAATAAGTGCTGTTGCCGGAGAGGGTCAACGTGCCGTCTCCCGCCTTGGTGAGAGTGTCGGTGGTGGCTCCCGCGTAATGCAAGAGCGACTGGGCTATCGTGACATTATGACCGTTGGTGTCGATAGTGGCTCCGCCGTTCTTCACGTTCGCTGTTGTGAGCCCCTGCATGAAGGTGGTGGTATCCGCCGAAGCCTGAAGCGTTCCACCCGCGAAGTTAAACGTGCTGGCGTTGGTGCCGCCGCCGGTAGATGCGACGGAGGAAATGCTGCCGACGTTCAAGATGCCGCTTCCGGCGGTTCCGCTGCCGAGCGTATAGGTGGCCGTGCGGGTCGCGTTGTCTGCGCCGCCCTGGGCGAGAATGAGTGAAGTTGCGGTCGCCGTGCCGCCGGTCTGGTTGATAACGCCGGTCGATATGCCACCGCTATTGACTGTAGCAACCACAAGCGTTCCAGCCGTCAAGTTACCCGATCCGCTGAGGTTGATCGTCCCGGTCGCTCCTCGATAACCAACCCACGCTGTTCCTGAGAGTGCCAGGGTGCCGCCGCTCAGGTTGTAGGTTCCGGCCCCACTGCCAATGCCGTTGCCCATGGATAAATTCATCACATTGATCTGCCCCGCTGTCTGATTGACCGTGCCGGCCCCATTCGATCCGGCACCCAACGTAAGAGCCGTCGTCGCGCCGAAGCTGCTTGTCGCGGTGCTGTCGTATTGCAGCGTGGCGCTCGTTCCCGTAGACCCGATAAACCCGCCGTTCGCCGTTATGGAGCCAGTTCCTGTCACCGCCAATATCCCGTTTCCAACCGTCAAATAATTAGTATTCAAACCATTGGCTGCGGCAATGGCTAGCGTGCCACTGCCTATCTTAGTGAAGTTACTAGCCCCCGTGTTAATGGTGCCACCCATGGTTGTTGAATATCCCTGGGTATCAAACACACCCCCACCCACCAGATTGTTGGCCAGAGTGCCGCTCACACCGGCCTGCAAGGTCGAGGAGGCGGCGCTGAAGGTCACCGTGTTGCTGCCGAGCGCATTCAAGTTCCCGTAGTTCAACGTGCCAGCGGACAACGTCGTGCCGCCGCTATAGCTGTTGGAACCGGAGAGAGTCAGCGTGCCTGTGCCGCTTTTCGTCAGGCTGCCCGCCCCGCTGAGAACCCCCGAGTAGATGTTGCTTGATCCGTTGTACCCCACCGTCAACCCAATCGCGGCGGGCGTGGCAGCGTTGTTCATCAACGCGATGTTTTGATTCCCGGAGAGGCCGCCCAAAATGAAGCTCGCGATCGTGCTGTCGAAAACGAGTGTGCCCGTGCCATTGTGAACGAGCGTGCTGTTCATCAGGGCGTTCGTGTTTTTCAGGATCAGCGAGCCGCTCGTCAGGGTCGTGTTGCCCGTAAAGGTGTCGCCACCCGAAAGGGTCAGATTTCCCGTGCCACTCTTGACCAGAGCCAGCACCTTCGTGCCGTCCGTCGCATTGTTCGTGATCGCGCCCGCGATGGCTCCAAAGAGATTGCCGCCATCCACGGTCAGAGTCGAAGTGGAACTCGTGGCCACGCTGTTACCCACGGTAATTGCGTTCAGCTCCATCCTTCCACCGTTTGAGCCGTTTGTGCCCGCCTGGTCCCTGATTGTTACATTGCCATTCAGGGTGGTGGTCGTTGCTCCGAGCCTCGCGGTCGCAGTCGAGGTATCCGAAACATTGAGCAGACTGCCATCCGCGAGAGAAAGCGAACTAAACGTGAATTTTGGAGAAGAATTGCCCCCAGCCGAATAGACATTAATGGTTGCAGTTCCAGTGACCGCGAGAGAACTGGCCACGGTAAAAATCTGGCCATATCCACCCGATGAATTCTGCCCAATGCCCAGGGTGGCGCCGTTGTTCAGATTGATCGTATTCGCCCCCCCGAGAACCTTGAATGCACCGCCGACTTGCGCCGTGGTATTTGTCAGCACGAGGGTTCCGGCGTTGACATTGATGGCTCCGGAGAAAGTATTGCTGGTACTGCTGAGCGTCAGGGTGCCAGCGCCAGTCTTGTTCAAGCCGGCTGAGCCGGCCAGCGCGGCGGAAACCGTGCCGCTCTGCCCGTCATAGGCAACCGTGTTGTTGGTAAGGAGGCCGTTGCTCACCGTGCCGCCCTGGAAGGATACCGTCCCGCTGCTGGTCAAACTATAACCACCCAAATCCAAGGTGCCGCCCGAGGCGGTAATATTGCCCGAGGTAGCGCCGAGTGCATTGGCATTGCCCACGGCGAGCGAGCCTGAGCTGATGATCGTGCCGCCGCTGTAAGTATTGTTGCCGGAGAGGGTCAGTGTGCCTGCACCCTGTTTCGTCAATCCCACCGAGCCGGAGCCATTGGCAATCACGCCGGCATAAGTGCCGCTGCTTGCGCTGTTGGCGGTGAGGGCGATGGAGGCGTTTGAACTGGTGGTGATCAAAGCGCCGCTGCTGCCGCTGAGAAGCCCCACAGCGACGCTGTTTCCGTTCAAATCCAGCGTCCCGGCGTTCAGCGTCAGTGCGCCGGTTGTCGCCCCGAGCGCGTTTACGTTGCCAAGCAACAGCGTGCCGGAGGAGATAACCGTTCCGCCGCTGTAGGTATTGTTCCCCGAGAGAGTCAATGTTCCCGCGCCCACCTTGGTGAGGCTGTCGGTGGTGGCCGTCGCGTAATGCAGGAGCGGCTGCGCGATGGTGATGTTAAAACCATTCGTATCAACGGTGGCCCCGCCGTTCTGCATGTTGGCTATCGTCACTCCCTGCATGAAGGTGGTGGTGCTCGCTGAGGCCTGGAGGGTGCCCCCGGCAAAGTTAAAGGTACTGGTATTGACGCCGGTTCCGGTCGCTACGCCCGCGAAAACGCCGCCGACGGTCAAGATTCCGCTTCCGGCGGTTCCGTTGCCGAGCGTATAGGTGGCCACGTGGCTCCCGCTGTCCCCGCCCTGTCCGAGAATCAGTGAGGTCGCCTTTGCCGTGCCGCTCGTCTGGGTGAAGGTGCCTGTGCTGTTGGAGTTGCCGGAGCTGGTGCCGGCCACCATGATCGTCCCAGCCGTCAAGTTGCCTGAACCGCTGAGAGTGAAGGTGCTGGCTCCAGCACGGGTTCCCACATTCACTGTCCCTGTCACCGCAAGCGTGCCGCCGGAGAGATTGTAGAAGCCCGACCTACCGAGAGCATTATTCATCACCAAGCTTGTGGTCACGTTCACAGTGCCCGCAGTCTGGTTGAACGTGCCATTGGCGGCGCCAGTGCCCAAGGACATGCTGTAAAAGGTGCTCGTGCCGGTGCTGTCATATTGCACGGTGCCCGCGGCTCCCGAGCCCACCGAAATCGTAGAGGTCGAGGCTCCGCCGTTGATACTGCCCGAACCATTGATCTTCAACAGGCCATTGACAGTCGTCACGCCGGTGTAGGTGTTGGTGCCAGTGAGGACGAGTGTGCCCGCACCCGCCGCAGTGAGCCCCCCCGCGGCGCCGCTGATATTGCCGCCAAGCGTCAACGTACCGCCGGTAGCCATCGTCATCGTGCGCACGGCTGTGGTGGAGATGTTGAAGTTGAGGGTTTCGGTGCCCACATAGTTATCCGTGATATCGCTGGTGAGCGTGATGGCGTTGCCGCCAATGGTGTAGGCGCTGCCACCGGCATTAAACGTGATGCCCGCGACGGAGAATGACGTGAGCCCGTTGTTCAGGGTTGCGCCAGCGGTGCCAGCGGGGCCGAAAATCCAGGAGTCGCCGGTGGTCGTCGTAGAGGAGGTATTCCAGTTCGCGCCGCTCAAGTCCGCGGAGGCATTGCCAACCCAGGTATCGACGGCACCGCGGGCCAGCGGAGTGGAGAGGACGATGCCGAGAGCGGCGAGAGATTTAAAAGTTGTCCGCACGTGCGGCGAGAGACGACCAAGGGAGGGGGTGAACCTGGCTGATGGTTTCATACGAGGGGTCTTGTTTGGTTGGGGCTTTTTACGAAATTTCTATCCTGATTTTTGCAGAATTCATACTGCTATACAGTTGATGTCCGAACGGCGCAAGAGAAAAGTGTAGTTTGGATATCCGGCAAGGCTATTCTGGAGGATATTTGTGCATGCGTTCGGCCGGAGGAAGAAAACTGACGAGCCCTTTTTGCGCAGGGAAAATCGATTTCTTGAACACAGGGCCAGGCGGGAAATATTTCACCCAAAAACGGGGGGGGACGAGTTGGTTATTTGCGTCATCCTGTGCTCTTGGCCCCTTTTCCAAAGGTGCCGGACGCGCCACACCTGAAGCGTCACTTCCGCTGGAATCCTTCTGTCAGCGAATTGCGTAGATTGCCTTCATTTATTGGTCATTTGCTGAATGAATGGATTCCTCTCACTCGGGGGGATTTGAATTTCGGACCGCGGCTACAGGGCATGCGTTCTTTTTAGTGGCTGCCTGGCTCGTTTACCAGACCCCGGCTTCCGGTTTAACCCCTGGATAATTTCCGGAGTTTGCATTGCCCCCATATTTATCGAAAGGAGGTTGACTTTCGATTGGGCTCGGCAAATATCAAAACACCTACATTACAGCAGGATAGCATTTGTTCCCTTTCCCTAGCGAAGGGAATACCCTTCTGAATGAACCAATTTGCACTGAAGGCGACTAATCTACATCCGACTTAATTTGATAAAATTACTATCGAAGGCGAAGGTGCCGGTATAAAAACAAGGGCCAAAATGCCTGAGTCGCCGCAGTTCGGGGGCTGCGAAGGGGGAGGGCGGAGAGCGCTGCTCCGCCTCCGTAAAAACGCTATTCCCGGCTCGTAACCTCGATCTCCGTCTGAGCGCTATTTAATCCGTCGGCGTTGGCTTTCAGGTGCAGTGTTCCGGGTTTATTGCGCAGGGATTGCAACACGGCAAGACAGAGACCGTGGAAGCTGCTTCGCTGGCTCGCTTGGAAATCCTCGTGGCATGTCGAGTCGCCGTTGCCGACTCCCGCAATTTTACCTGGCCCGCTCAATGCGAATTTCACCAGGTTGTTTGCATTGGGGCAGACGCGGCCGTTTGCATCGAGCACTTTCACCGTGACAAAGGCGAGATCCTGGCCGTCCGCGTTGATTTTTCGGCGATCCACGCTCAGCGCGAGTTTTGCGGGATTGCCTGCGGTTGTGACTTCGTCCGTCGCAATGATCTTGCCGTTCCGTCTCGCCACGGCCTGGAGCGTGCCAGGGTGCCACGGCACATTCCAGGCCACATGATACCAGCCGGTTTCCTGCTCCTCGGATTTGATCGAACCGTCTTTTTCCTTGCGTTCGCCGATGATGAATTTTTGCAGCATGCGGTCATCCATGCGTTTTTCACCGAGAGATTTTCCATTCAGGAAAAGCTCAACGCTGTCGGCGTTCGCGTAGCACCAGACGGGGATTTTTTTGCCCGCGAACTGCTGCCAGTTCCAGTGCGGGAGAATGTGAACCATCGGCTTTTCCGTCCATCGGCTTTGGTAGAGGTAATAGCGATCTTTCGGGAAGCCGCACAGATCGACGATGCCGAAATAAGAACTCACCGCCGGCCACGGGAAGGGAGTCGGTTCGCCGATGTAATCAAAGCCGGTCCAGACAAATTCGCCCGCGACCCATGGCGCATCGGAGAGGGCCTTGAGTTGCTTCTCGGCGATGATCGCCCAGCTCGGATGGAAAATGTCGTAGGAGGAGACTTGGTTGTTGAATTTTGCCTCGATTGCGAGCCCCCCGTCTTTTTCACGAAGATTATATTCGCCGCGCGAACTGACATCGGAGGAGCTTTCCGAGGAGATCAGTTTGTATTTGCCATGGTAGGTGTTGTAGGCGTTGATTTTATAATTGATGCCAAACACGTCGAGCGCGTCGGCGTAGCCATTCTTGACCGCGTCCGAAGGTTGATTGCAGGCTGAGGTGACGGGGCGCGACGGATCTTCCCGATGGCAGATGTCCGCAAGCCGCTTCGCCATTTCACCGCCGCTGGCGTCCTTCTGTTCGATGATTTCGTTGCCGATGCTCCACAATATCACGCTTGGGTGGTTGCGGTCGCGGTGCAGCATGCTCACCAGGTCGGGCTCGCTCCACTCGTCAAAAAACCGTCCATAGCCGAACTTGGTGTGGTTTTTCTTCCATTCGTCGAACGCTTCGTCCATGACGAGGAAGCCCATGCGGTCGCAGAGTTCGAGCAGCTTGGGTGCGGGCGGATTGTGGCTGGTGCGGATGGCGTTGCATCCGAACGATTTCAATACCTCAAGCTGCCGTTCAATGGCGCGGTCATAGGCTGCGGCGCCGAGGCAGCCTTGGTCGTGGTGGTTGCAGACGCCCTTGATTTGAGTGCGCTTTCCGTTAATCAAGAGCCCGTTCTCCATCGTAAACTCAATGGAGCGAATGCCGAACGGTGTGCGATAGCGGTCGGTGAGCTTCCCGTTTACCAGCACTTCCGTCTCGGCGATGTAAAGCTGAGGGGTTTCCGGCGACCAAAGGGCCGGCGTCTTGATCTTGATCATCTGGTCGGCTTCCCCTTGTTGGCCCGCGCTGATGCTTTGGGATGTCCCGCTCGTGGCGACTTTATCTCCCGCCGGGTTGATTAGCGTGGTGCGCAGGGTGACATCGACCGGAGTCGCGCCCTGATTACTGATCTGCGTGCGGACTCGCACTTTCGCGGAATCTTTGCCGATATCCGGTGTGGTGACATAGGTGCCCCAATGTGCAACATGAATGGGATCTGTCACGGTGAGCCATACGTGCCGGTAAATGCCCGCGCCGCTGAACCAACGCGAGCAGGGTTGTTCGACGTTGCAGCGTACAGCCAACACGTTGACTTGGCCTCGTTTCAAGTGATCCGTCAGGTCGTATTCAAATGAGGTGTAGCCGTAGGGCTGGGTTCCGAGTTTCTCGCCGTTGATCCAGACCTCGCTCCCCATGTAGACGCCATCGAATTCGATAAAGACGCGTTTCCCCTGCGTCTCCTCCGGAAGGGTGAATGTCTTTCGGTACCATCCAATTCCGCCAGGAAGGCAACCGCTGCATTGGGGGAGTTTTTGGTTGAATAAATTCTCCGTGCCTGCAACCCGTTCGATGCTCCAGTCGTGCGGCAGGTTCACCGTGCGCCAGTCTGCATCCTTGAAACTTGCCTGTTCCGCGTCTTGGGCTTCGCCCAAGAAAAATTTCCAATCGAAATCAAAAAGTTCGCGACTGCGCGGGGTGGCTTCTGCGTGGATAAAAGGAGCAAAAAGGGCGGAGATCAGGAGAAAAAGGATGATTTTCTTCATGGGGTGGAGGCTTATGGTCTGGCAGAGAGAGAAACGTTCACATTTTTCAATGACATCGCGAAGCGCCGGGAAAAGGCGTTGAAAGTGCAACGCCTTTTGCCGCCCATCCCGCATTGCGCCATGCGCTGTCTGCAGGCTAGCTTGCTGTTACGCAGTCGTTTTTTGGTCTTTTTGCCACGCTGTATTGCGAGCGCCAGTTCAAAAGTTCAAAAGTAGCCATGCCGCTGGGATAATTGTTCACCTCGCTAAGGCTGAATACATGCATTGCCTTGTAGCCAAGTTCGGGAAGTTCGAGGAACTTGCGGGCGACAATTCCCACATCGTAACGATCCACCATTCCGGGCAGGTTTTCCTCAAAAGCCCTGCCATACTTGTCCGTCTTGGTTGTGCAGTCCACCACGTATCCCACGCGTAGCGACGCTACTTCCATACCGCTCTGAATGTGAGAAGCTTGTGCGATCACTTCCTGGCAGGCTTTTGTGTTCGAATAAAGATCGAATCCGACAGGTGGCATGTTGGTGCAATCTTTCAACGGATCGTGTTTGCCACAGACAGAAGTGCTCGAAATCAAGCAGGCTCGCTTGATACCCTCCTGCATGGCCGCATAAAACAAGTTAGCCGTCCCAGCCACATTGATCTGAAACGCCTTTGACGGATCATTCCCGTAGGGATGCGGCATCATATGCGCTACGACGAGCATATCTGCGCCGCTGACAACCTCGCGGCAGAAGGAAAAGTCAGACACATCGCCGATCATTGTTTCATGATCTGATTTAAATTTGGCGATATCCACCAGTCGCAAATCATAGTCGTTCTCAAATGCCTTGTAGATTGCCCGACCGAGAAACCCGGCACTCCCAGTGAAAACGATTTTATTTTTTTTCATATCTTGATTTCAGACCTATCGAGGTCAGTGGGGGAGATTTTAGAGACTACAATACAGCAGTGTCAATGCGGAATGTGAATATGCCGATTTAAAAATGAGCGGGATTCCGGACGTTTTCCTCATTGACGACCCAGTGCTCGTCGAACGAACCGATACGGCATGGGCTGGCCGATGAATAAAAGCCTGCCTGGGAAGCAGGAAAGAGCTTGTATCTAAGCAACCCGGAGCCAAAAGCCGTGGTCGTTGTCGTTAGGGGGAGAGATTGTTTTGGGTGGCCTTTTGATGCGTAAGAGGTTTGAAAAGGATTGACCGGATGAACAGCGATATAGTAAACGTGAATAAAATCGAATTCTTTCGAACTTTTGGCGACAGGGTTCACCGTGGAAACCCGTGTGAAGTGCTCAGTTGAAAGAGAGCCTCCTCCGCGGGCATTCCACGACAACAGTCAAATGATTAATATGAGTCCTGTATTTATGGTCACATCATTGCTGTCGGCGCATCCGGCACCGGGCGACGTCGTTTCGCTCGCGGGCGCGTGGCGTTTTGAGTTGGACCCCAAAGCGACGGGGGAAATGGAGGGTTGGTTCACACGCTGCCTTGCCGATACGATTCCCCTTCCTGGCACCACAGATCAGGCCGAGAAGGGAACCGAAGTGGCGAGCGCGCAGGTCGTTGACAGCATTCATCCCCAGATGATCGACGCGGATCATTCCGACCGCATTACCTCCCATCTTTCCCGGCGTCATCCTTATGTGGGAGTCGCCTGGTATCAGCGCGAACTGGATATTCCGGAAAGGTGGGTGGGGAAAAGAGTGGTGATCCACTTGGAGCGGACGAAATTGTCTGCCGTATGGGTCGATGATTTATGTCTTGGCCGGCAAGATTCCCTGGTTTCGGAGCATCTATATCAACTGCCCGACGGGCTGAAGCCAGGGAATCACCGACTGACGGTGCGGATCGACAACCGGTTGGAGAAGATTCCGGCACGAGGGCATCAAGTGTCCGACGATACGCAAACCAATTGGAACGGAATACTTGGGGAATTGAATGCGGAGGCGACAGATTGGGCATGGATCGATGAAGTGGCTGTTTATCCCGATGCCGCCAACCGCCTGGCGCGGGTGCGTGTATCGCTTGGCAACCAGACAGGGCGTCCGATTAAGGGGCGATTGGAATTCGCATGCATGGGTCATGGGGTTGACAGGAAGCAGGAAGTGGCGTTTGACATGGCGCGGGATGGTCAGGTAATTGAAACCTGTCTTCACCTTGGTGCGGATGCCCCTCTTTGGGATGAATTCAACGCGGCACTGCACCGATTGGTCGTCGGGCTTGTTACGGAGAGCGGGCAAACGGACTTAAGGGAAACACGGTTTGGGCTTCGCGATTTCTCGACAGAGCGCACGCAGTTCACGCTCAATGGGCGAGTGGTCTTTTTGCGTGGTAGGCACGATGCCTGCGTGTTTCCAATTACCGGATACGCTCCCATGGACAAGGCTGCGTGGCTGGCTTATTTCAGGATCTGCCGCGACTACGGGATGAACCATGTCCGTTTCCACACGTGGTGCCCCCCGCGTGCCGCATTTGAGGCGGCCGATGAGACTGGTATCCTGCTGCAGCCGGAACTCGCCAATTTCGGAGGGGATCTGGGAGCGGATACCGTGCAACGCAGTTACTCGATGGATGAGGCTCGCCGGATGTCGCGGAGTTTTGGTAACTCGCCCTCCTTCGCTTTATTCGCGCTTGGGAACGAGCTATTCAATGGGCAGGATATACGAGCCGCCATGATCAGGGAGTTGCGCACGCTGGATTCGCGGCATCTCTACACCCAAGTCAGTAACCCCGATTTTGTCGTTTGCCAGCAGAATGGCGGCGATGATTACTGGATCACGTTCCGCAGCCGCCCCGGTCTCGAAGGCAACATTCGGGGCTCTTATTCCCATGCGGATCTTCCGTTGGGGCATCTGCAGCAGGGGCCGGCCAACACTCTTCACGATTATTCGGAAGCGATCCGAGCCGTCACGTGCCCATTAATCAGCCACGAGGTTGGGCAGTATCAGGTCTATCCTGATTTCCGCGAGATCGAGCGCTACACCGGCGTCTTGCGCGCCCTGAACTTCGAAGTGTTCCGGGATCGCCTGGATCGTGCGGGGATGCTTGAGCAGGCCCACGATTTCTTCCGCGCATCGGGAGCGTTGGCGGTCATCAATTACCGTGAGGATATCGAGGCCGCCTTACGGACGCCTGGCTTTGGCGGATTTCAGCTTCTGGATCTACAGGATTTTCCGGGGCAGGGGACTGCGCTGGTTGGCGTTCTGAACGCATTCATGCAGTCAAAGGGGCTCGTCACACCGGAAGCATGGCGGCGGTTTTGCGATGCGATCGTGGTATTGGCGAGGTTTCCCAAATACACTTGGCGGGCTGGCGAGACGGTTTCAGTCGAGGCCGTAGTTGCCAATTACGGCGCAGGGGATGTGAAAGTATCAGTGGAATACGAATTCACCGATGAAACGGGGCAACTATGGGGAAGGGGTTCCGTGCCAGTGGATGCCCACCAAGGGCGGGTTGGCACGGCGACAAAGAAGATCTCGCTTTTCATTCCGACAGACATCTCTCGTGCAAGTAAGCTCACTCTGAGTTTGAAATTGGCCGGATTGGCAGTTCAGAACAGCTACTCGCTCTGGATATATCCGATCGTTGCCGCGCCGGTTCCCACTGGCGTAACCGTGGCGCGCTGTTTTGATTCGACGGTGTGTGGCGCACTCACACGAGGCGAGCGGGTGGTGTATATTCCGCAGAAAGCCGCATTTCCAGCGAACAGCATCGAAGGGTTCTTTGCTTCCGATTTCTGGTGTTATCCAATGTTTCACCACATCGCAACCATCAACAAGCTGACGCCTGCGCCCGGAACATTGGGACTGCTGATTCAGGATCGCCATCCCGCGCTAGCGGAGTTCCCCACCAGTTTCCACAGTGACTACCAGTGGTTCGACATTGTGACCGAAGGTTGTGGAGTGATCCTAGATACGTGGCCGCAAGGATTTAAGCCCATTGTCCAGGGGATCGACAATGTCGCCCGGAACCATCGGCTTGGAATGATCTTCGAAGCCCGCGTTGGCGCGGGGCGGTTGCTGGTTTGCGCATCGGACTTAATTGCCACTCAAGACAAACCAGCGGCGGCCTGTCTGCTGGCATCGCTTGTGCGGTATGCGGGCTCCGATGATTTTACGCCCCAGACTCAGATTGATCTTGAATTGGCGGCAAAAGTTTTGAACCCAAAAATAACTCCCCACTCTATATGACCGTTACTCGTTTGATGGTTCTTGCTTGTCTGCTCCCGTTCGCGCTTCAGTTGCATGCCGATGAAACAACCCCTGAACTGATTCCCGTGCTGCTGTCGCAGAAAATCGGCGACCACCCCCGGCTTTTCCTGAATGCCGGGGAAGTGGAGGCATTGAAGGGCAAGATCGATGCCGATCCGCAGCTTGTGCAGGTGCGCGCGGAACTCCTTGCCCGCGCGGAGGAACTCTTGTCCGTCCCGCCCCTCACGCGGGTCATGAAAGGCAAGCGCTTGTTATCAGTTTCCAGGTCTTGTTTTCAAAGAGTCACGGATCTCTCAATGGCTTGGCTCCTTACCAAGGACGCCCGGTTCCTGGATCGCGCCCGTGCGGAAATGCTCGCTGTAGCGGAATTTACGGATTGGAACCCGCCGCATTTCCTGGATGTCGCCGAGATGACGGCTGCGCTCGCCATCGGTTACGACTGGCTCTATCCCGCGCTCGACCAGGAAACCCGCACGAAGGTGCGCAATGCGATCGTCGAAAAGGGAATCGCCCCGTCATTTGCAACCGAGCCGGCCGTGCAGAAGAACCTGCAGTTCTGGATCAAGGGCACCAATAATTGGAATCAAGTTTGTCACGGCGGCTTGACGCTGGGCGCCCTGGCCGTAGCCGAAGATGAACCGAAGTTGGCCGCGCGCGTCATTGCGCGGGCAGTGGAGAATGTGCCGCGCGCCATGCAAAAAGAATATGCGCCCGATGGAGCCTACCCGGAAGGGCCCGGCTACTGGCAATATGGCACCAAATACAATGTCCTCATGATTGCAGCGCTTGAGTCAGTCCTGGGCACCGACTTTGCTCTCTCTCAACAGCCGGGCTTTCTGGCCTCGTCTGACTATATGGTGCATGTTGTCGGCCCCACCGGACTTTTCTTCAACTACTCGGATTGTTTTGGCGATAGCGAAAACGACGTGCCCGCAACCATGTATTGGTTCGCAGCCCGGCGCAACGATCCGGCGCTCCTGCGGCATGCAGAGAGGGACATGCACTCCACTGCGAAGCAGGGGATAAGGGAGCAGCTCCCTTTCATTCTGATCTGGGCTCCCTCTCAAAAATCGGTTGTGCCACGGCAGCTTGACTGGTCGGGCGGCGGCCCAGCGCCGGTGGCGATGTTCCGAAGCGGATGGGAACGGGACGCGTTGTATGTGGGCATCAAAGGGGGATCGCCCTCGGAATCTCACGCCCATATGGATGTTGGTTCCTTTGTGTTCGACGCCCAAGGGGTGCGCTGGGCAATCGCGCTGGGCCCGCAAGATTACAACGGCTTGGAAAGCCGGGGAATCCACCTCTTTGATGGGAAGCAAAACGGCGATCGCTGGAATATTTTCCGACTTTCCAATGCGTCCAAAAACATGCTTGTCATCAATGATAAGCTCCAGAACGTCGCCGGAAAGGTCGAGGTTGTTACCCACGGCCTCGGCACGGCTTCACCCGAGGCCTCGATGGACTGCTCGTCGGTCTTTGCTGGAGAGGCGCAGAAGGTTATCCGCACGGTTTCCTTTCCCGGACGCCATGCACTGGTCGTCGAGGACGCCGTTCAATGCGTCGCGGCTAGCGGTAACGTCCGCTGGCAGATGGCTACGCAAGCCGATATCACATTATCGGGAACCGAAGCAGTGCTCCGCCAGGAAGGCAAAACCTTGCGGGTTCAATGCGCGAGCCCAACCCAAGGAAAATGGTCGGTCATCGATATCTCCGTCCCCCGTAGCGATTTTGATGCTCCAAATCCCGGCGCAAAACTCCTGGTCCTGAATTTGCCCGTCGCCGCGGGCGATTCCCCCCGCATCACCGTCAGGCTGACACCCGAATCATAAACGGCCCCGGCTTCCCCTTATGCTGGAGGTCCGAGGGCATGACTTGTCTTCCAAGGCGATCTCGGCCATGGAGCCCCATTTGTACCGTCCGAGTCTTGATTCCGGATTCCCTGCGTCGCAAGGCCGCCCCCGCCAAGAAAAGAAGCTTCAAGGAATTCATTTGCGACAGCTATATAGCAGTTGATCGTTTCGCGTCATCATGTCACTCTCTGGTGCGTGCCACTCCCTGTCGATAGCCGCGAAACGGATCAAATATCTTCCGTTGTTCTTCCAAATCCGGAAGGCGTTGCTGATGCGGTTGAGAAGAAGTCCGTCAAATCGTGGCGGATTGGGACTCTCGTCTACACAACCGCGGGGCTGACAGCACTTTTCTTTTGGCTGCTCTGCGGGTATTTCACCCTGGCCATGAAAGAGCGCGCGGTCTATTCCATCGCGCAGGTCATGGTCCGCAGCTTTGAATCTCCGGACTGGCTGGTAGGGTTGCTCGTTATTTCCCTCCCTGCCGTGATCGGCTTATTTTTGGGCCCTGTGGTCAGTGTGATGTCGGATCGGCACCGGAGCCGGTGGGGTCGTCGAATCCCTTTCCTCCTCATTCCGACTCCCGTCATCACACTCTCGATGATCGGCCTCGCCTATACTCCCATGCTGGGCAGCTGGCTTCATCACATGCTTAACCAGCATTCGCCTGGGGAGATGGCATGCCGCGTTATCATGTTCGGAATTTTTTGGGGCATCTTCGAAATTGCCACGGTTACCGTGAACATGCTGATGGTGGCGTTGGTTGCAGATGTGGTTCCCCAAGAGATCTGTGGCCGCTTTTTCGCACTCTTCCGCGCAGTTGGGTTGATTTGCGGGATTCTATTCAATTTTTATCTCATGGGGAAGGTACAGACGCACTCCTTCGAGATTTTTGGGGGACTCGGACTTTTGTTTGGCTTGGGATTCACCTTGATGTGCTTAAAGGTCAAAGAAGGCAGCTATGATGCCCCTCCAGCAATGCCTCAGAGCCTCGCCAAAGCCAGGCCTATGACATCGGTCGCGTCCTATTTCCGGGAATGCTTCAGCAATCCATTCTACCTCTGGCTGTTCCTGGCCACGACGCTGGGGATACAAGCGGGGAGTCCGGTGAATATGTTCAGCATCTTTCACGGGCGTAGCCTCGGCATGAACGACGGCTTTTATGGCAAGTGCCTCGCGTTATCCTACGTCATCTCCCTTGCGCTTGCCTATCCGATCGGCTATTTCGCCGACCGTTTTCACCCGATGCGCATTGGGATCGTTGCGATGGGAATCTACGCCGCCGAGTCTCTGTATGGGTTTTTCTTTGCCACCTCATCAGGGACATTCGCCGTGGCGTTTGTGCTGCACACAGTGGTGAGCGGCATTTACGCAACCGGAACCTCATCCATCATGCAGCGCATGCTGCCGTCCGCAAAGTTCGCCCAATTAGCTTCCGCCGCCGGACTTACCAACTCGTTTGTCACCATACTTCTCCCCCTGGCTCTTGCGGCGTTCATCCAGCGCATGCATAACGATTACCACTATGTTTTTCTTTTCGGCAGCCTCTGCGCCGCCGCGAGCGCGGCAGCCCACATCGTGCTCTTGCGAAAATACAAGCAACGCGGTGGCGATCAGGCCTACACGCCGCCCGAGTAGCGCCCTGAAGGCTCCATAGCAAGGTCTCGATGGGGTTCGCTTTTCCCCTTTACTTCACCAGCGCCGATGCTACTCTACAGCAGTCATTCGAAAATGAGCGTTTTTATCCAAAAATAACAGGAAATCTTGATGCTGGCCGACAGGTGATATCAAAGGGCATGGGTTTGGCTGGTGCATCCCCCTCCACAGAGGAAGTAAAAATTACCGGAATATAAAATGAAATTCCCTGGAATACACCACAACAAGGGCTTCTCGCTCATCGAACTGCTTGTCAGCGTCTCGATTATCACTCTCATGACAAGCCTTGTCGTTCCAGCCTTCACAAGCATCCTAAAAAGCAATGGGACGGATAGCGCAGTCTGCGATATCAAAGGCGCTATTGAGGCTGCATGCAGCTACGCCAGGGCAAATAATACCTATACTTGGGTCGGATTCTACGAGGAAGATGTGACGGCTGCCGCCTCAATCATGTCCCCTCCCTACACCGGCAGGGGGCGCGTCCTGATCGCCGTTGTCGCATCCAAAGATGGCACTGCGGTTTTCGGAAGCAATGATCCCGCCGCCTTGCTGCCTTCGGATCGAATCAGCGCACTGGGTAAAATCATCAGGTTGGAGAATGTGCATTTGATGGACATTGGAGCACCCACTGGAACCAATGCAGATCCAAAGACTTTGGAGGGGAGATCCGGCTTTCCCTATGACGACAACGAACCTCAAAATGGGGGACAAAGTCATTACTCCAGAATCAGCAGCGAGAGCAGCGACAGGACCCTGTTTCCCTTCACCGCGCAGGGGTATACCTTTTACAAAACCATCCGCTTTAATCCGCGCGGAGAGGCCGACATCAACGGCACCTTCAACCTTCGTTCCCTCATAGAGATTGGCCTAAAGCCGACCAGCGGAACAGCCGTCCTCAACTCCCCAAATGTTGCGGCGGTCCAGATCTCGGGGATTGCCGGCAACGCAACTATTTACAGACGATGAGAACTCCGCAGCCCGCGCTCCGCACTTCACGCGCTCGTGCCGGTTTTTCGCTTGTTGAAGTTGCGGTTGCCCTTGGGATCATTAGTTTCGCGTTGGTTGCCATCTTCGCGCTCATACCTGTAGGACTCACCAGCAGCCAGACCGCCATCGCACAGACGGGAGCCAATGACATCCTTTCCGCCGTCTTTACAGACCTGCGCGCCACCCCGCCAACAGCTCCCGTGGGACAGTCAGCCACAACACAGAGGTTTCAGATTCCCATTCCCGCCGCCGCCGCGACGACATCCCCTGCCTCAGCCATCTTCTATTTTGACAGCGAGGGGCAGGCCAAATCCTATGTGCAAGCGAACTCGCGCTATCGGCTAAGCGTCGCATTTCTCCCCAATACAAATGCCCGTGCCGCGACTCTCGCCTTTCTGAAAGTAACATGGCCAGCTCTGGCCGATCCGGCCAATGCCGCAGGTTCCGTCACGATGTTTGCGGCCTTCGATCGCAACTGAAACTAAAATCATGCGCTCGAGATTCAGAGTCCCGGCTTCAGTCTTGAAATTTCAGCGCTCCACCGCGTTCACCATCATTGAGGTTCTTGTCGCCACAACGGTGCTGAGCCTGATGATCGTCCTCATCGCGCAACTCTTTTCCAGCGCCACCTCCGTCATCACGCTCGGCAACAAACGCATGGAGACCGATGTCGAGGCACGTGCGCTGCTGGATCGTATGGCCATCGACTTCGGACGGATGATCCAGCGGGCCGATGTGGACTATTTCGTGAAGTCCCCAACGGATGCGATGACTGGCGACAACGATCAAATCGCATTTTATGCGGAAGTGCCGGGCTATTACCCCTCCTCCGGATCACAAAGCCCCGTGTCGCTAGTGGCCTTTCGCATGAACGCGAGCAAGCTTTGCCTTGAACGCTTGGGCAAAGGACTGCTTTGGAGCGGCGGTGCCACTGCATCCAACACAGCGATGGTGTTCCTTCCGCTCACAATCAAGGGCGAATGGCCGGCAGCCACCAACCAGAATAGCGACAGTAACTACGAAGTATTTAGCTCGCAGATCTTCCGCTTTGAATACGGTTACGTCGTCAAGGGCCAAACGCTTCCGGATGGAACGATGCTGCCGTCCATTTATAGCACAACTCCATGGGATACCCGCGCAGGGGTCGCCCATACCTCCATCCGCGGATTCCAGGATGTCTCCGCCATTGTCGTCTCCATCGCCATGATCGACTCCAAAAGCCGCGTCCTGGTAAGCGATACTTCCTTGAGTGCGCTCGCAGCCAGCATGGCCGACTTCGACCCCTCACAATACCCAAACCCCGGCGACCTGGAAAAGCAGTGGCAGTCCCAAATCGACAGCAGCAGGCTCCCCAAGAGCGTTACCTCTGGCATTTGCATCTACCGCCGCACTTTTTCCCTCACCCGCTAACGTCCCATGAAAACCTTAACAAACGCACCAAAACTTGCAGAACGCCGCAGCGGCATTGCCTTGGTGATCGTTTTGGCCTTCATCGTGTTGCTTGCCGGTGTGGTCGTCTCTTTCTTTAGCCGCACCTCTGCCAGTCGTGGGCTCTCCAATAGCAGCCTCAACCAAAACAAGGCCGACGTCCTTGCCCAAAGCGCTACAGACATCATCATCGGCGACCTCAAACAGGAGGTCGTCAACGGCTCCACCCCCCAGACAATTGCCACCGGAGCCGGACAAACCACCCTTTATCTCCCGACGACCAGCCTAAAGATGGTGCCTGCCCGCGCCGCGGCAGTCAATGCGCTCAGCGGCACCGACGCCATCAACAACCTCATCCGCACGAGCGGCACCACAGCGCTTCCGGCGCCTGCTGTTGTCACGGGCTCTGCTTCCGCCGCCCTCTCCACCGGAACCTCTGCCAATGGAAGGAACATCACGCTTTCACGATGGAATAGCCATTATCTGATTCCACGGTCAAATCTCAGCGGCACATCGATCGACAGCACGCCCATCGCCTCGTTCGCGAACACCTCCATCGTGCCCGCCTGGGTCTTTGTCACATCCCAGGGGCCAACGGTCCTTGCCTCGCCCACGACCTCTGTCATTGGACGCTATGCTTATGCGATCTATGACGAAGGGGGCCTGCTTGACATGAATGCCGCCGGCACGCCTACGGCAACCGGCACAACCCTTGCAAGCTTTTCCTATAAGACTGCCTTGGCTTGTGCAGATCTTACCCAAATTCCCACCGGCGCCACCACCACACTGCCACAATCGCAAATCGACAGCATCATTGGCTGGCGCAACTACGCCAGTGCGCTGCCGTCCGGTAATTTTGGCAGCTTCACGTTCGATAACGCTGCCGCCGCGCGGTATTACAACTCCGTCCTCAGCAACACGACCGGTTTCCTTACCATCTCGGGCACGTCCAACAACGGCCAAACCGACCAGATGTTTCCTAGTCGGCAGGCGCTCCTCGCCTTCCGCCGGACCACAGGGTTCAGCCAGAACGCCCTCCAATACATGGCCACGTTCACCCGCGACCTCAACCAGCCGTCCTATACAACCGGCAGCGGCAAACCGCCTGTGCTTCCGATGAGCAATGGAGGCAATGATGCCTATCAAATCCCTTCTGCCGACGCCAAAATCAATCCCTCGTTTCTGACTATCCGCGTGAATAGTTCCTTCCCCCGTGGGGACGGGTCAAGCGCAGTCAGCGGGGAACCCCTGGTCAAAAAACGGTTCGCACTAAACAACCTGGCGTGGTTGACCTTTGAAGGCCCCTCTTCCAAAGCCTCAAGCGCCACGAAGACGGCTCTGCTGGACGGCGGCATAGCACAGGCCACCATTGATCAAGGCGACGATGCGCACATTAAAGCCTACTTTGGTCTTTCGTGGGACAACGCGAACAAACGCTGGAATTACGTCCACGGCATCAACGGCGCAACCGGGCGCATCATGACATTGGCGGAGGTGGCCAATGCGAATCGGGAGCCGGATTTCTTTGAACTACTGAAAGCATCCCTCTCCATCGGGTCCCTTGGAAAAGCCTATAAATATGCCTCTCCTACAAGTTCCACCACGCCTGACGGATATCAGCAACAAAAAGACAATTCCATCGATGCCCAGGTCATCCAAATGGGGGCAAACATCATTGATCAGTTCGATTTTGATGGCTACCCGACGCGAATTCTCTTCAACGATAACAGCTTGTTTGGGGGGATCGCACAGGAATATCGGGGCGTCGAGGATTTGCCTTATCTTTATCGAGTCCGCGAGGGGAAGGTTATGGTTCGGGACTCCAACCCGTCCCAAGCCGCCTTGCCCGTGGTCAGCGGCACGCTCCAAGATGCGGGTTTGGGCGTGGTGCTGATGCAGCCCGAAATCTGGAATCCCCATGCCCTGTCTCCCCGAGCGGACGCGGCTCCGCGCCCCACCGATTTCCAGATTGTTGCAGTAACGGGCGACCCGAACAACGCGCTAGCGACCACCTATAAGATAGGGCCATGGTGGCGAACAGCGAACAGCGGATACACTGCCGTGCAGCTACAAGACCCCAACGCCGCCTCCCAGTCGATCTCGGGCCAGCTTACCTTTTCGGTTCCCACAGGCCGAGCAGATCTCTTCCGCGAACCCACCATCCTGGCGAAGCCGGGCGTGCCCACAGGAAGTAATCTTGGAGGTTCCACCTACACCTGCCCATTTCCCGCGATGCAACACGCCGCCAACGGGGTTACCTTCCCCAACCAAAATTTCACGGGTTTGGTTTCAGGCACGCTGCCGATGGCCTTTGCATGCAGTGCGAGTCCGGGAGCGATCAGCTCCGGCACTCCCGCCACGACAGGGACCTGCATTTTCCCTACGGGCCGCCCCGTCTACTGGTCGATCTCGCCGTCCAGTGGGGCTACAACCCCCGCCGTCACCTATCGGTTGCAGTATAAGGATGCCTTGGGAAATCCGGTAACTTATGATGAAAAGTTTGCCCTGCTTCCCTGTGAGAACGACTGTTGGGCAGCCACCGGGGCACCCGCCGATGCCACGAACAAGACCTTCAACATCAATTACTGGCTGCGCGCGTCGGGCAATTGGGCATCCAATGCAATCGGCGCCGGGGTGAGCATGCTTTGCTTCGATCCGCGCACGAGCCGGTTTGGGATGCAGCCCGCTGGGGGGGGCGGACGCACCCCACTGTCCCTGTTTTCTCCGTTAGGATATTCAAGCTATGGCGCTAGCAATTGGGGATGGGCGGCACCCGGCGGCTCGACCCTTGCGAGCGCGGCAATGCAAGCGGCGGCGAGCCAGAATGTAGTCCTGACGGCCCGCCCCGACGAATACAGGGGATTTTGTCTCTCAACCAACACTGGCTTTTCAGGGGCCTACGGCACCGATGCGGGGCCAACTTCAAGTGGCTGGCTCCCCGGTGCCTCTGCCTCGGTGGTGATTTTTCCAGGCATGTTCACCCAGAACAACCCGGCAACTGCCGCCGCGACCAGTATCACCAGGCTGAACCTCGATCCCGCGAGCAGCCCAGCGCTAACGTATTCCAGTTACAACTATGCCCAACAGTATTTCGCGGACCCCGATGGTGTGGTGCGCCGCGCCATGGGAGCATGGGTGCCCACCGCGTCCGGCAATGTCGCCCCGGCAACCGCCCCTGCAGCCGGCGCGCCCTCCGGGCTGCCCACAAAGCTGGCTTACGCCTACAACGGCTCCGTATTCAGCCCCATCTCGAATGAGGACGCCAGCCGTCCGATCATTTTGAACCGACCCTTCCGCTCCGTTGCTGAATTAGGCTATGTATTTTCAGGAACTCCCTGGAAAAATCTGGATTTTTCCACGCCGGAAAGCGGAGCGGCGGCACTGCTTGACACCTTTTGCATCAACGACACGAACGACCCCGACGGGCTTGTGGCCGGAAGGGTGAACTTGAATACCCGGCAGGTGCCGGTCTTGCAGGCAATTCTCGCCGGGGCATACAAGGATGAGTTTAATCCCATGGGATCAACGCTTGCGCCCGCCATGGCGAGTAGCCTGGCCGCGACCACCGGTTCCGCACTCGTGAACCGAACCACGAAAATCGGCCCCCTCATGAACATGGGTGAGTTGGTGGGAAAATGGAATAGCAGCGTGCCTGTTGGCTCTTTCGTTGACGGGAGAAGTTCCTATATCGGCTTCACCTCCGACACGGTTAACGGCAGCTATGACCTGACCAACGCACTGTCTGATGCCACCGAACAACGCATCTCGCGCTACAGGGAGGCGTCGATCCGGGCGCTCTCCGCATCAGGCCAGACGCGTGTCTGGAACCTCATGATCGACGTCGTGGCACAGACGGGCAGATATCCTAAATCCTCCACAGTATTGGACAAATTCGTCGTGGAGGGCGAGCAACGCTATTGGGTTCATGTTGCCATTGACCGCTTTACCGGCAAGGTTATCGACAAACAGATCGAAGTCGTAAAAGAATGAAAAAACTCGCGCTACTGCTCTCCGGTCTCCTCGTGATCCATGCAAGCCAGGTCATCGCCCAGATGTCCGCGCCAACGCCAAGACCCACCCCGCCGGCCGGCCCGTATATTCAAAAGCGTGCCCCGGAGTTCTCGAGTTGGGTGGTGTCAACGCAAGACCCGGGCGTCGGCGGCTCCACTGGGACCAATAAGTCCCCATCAGCCTCTGGCTCAAGTGGTGATTCCCTGGCCCGGAGAACGGGTTTTAGTGTCACAAAAACTGGCAAAATTTACCATATCAGCCTTGTGGATCGGCAGGGGCAAAACTGGAACCTCTGGAGTGATGGCAAGCTCGTCGCCCATGTGCCACCCAATGGAGGTGATGCCATGTTTATTACACCTCCTGACAGACCCTATATAACCAACCCCCTCTATTTGACTTTTCCCAACTCCGATTTTGAGGGGTTTGACTGGATTTCCGCAGCCAATTTCCAGGAGGTTAGAGACGTCATGGGCCAGCAATGCCTTGTATTTTCAGGCACAGTGAAGGTCGTGTCAACCGAAGCGGATAGAACAGGGGAGTGGTTCGATAGCAGAGTGGCCTGTGTGAATGCTGAAACGCGTCTGCCGGTTTCTTTGAGTGACGCAAACGGTGTAAAAATATTCAAGTTCCTGGCACCTCCGATGGCCATGCAAACCCTTCCAGAAGGCATGCTCAAGATGATTAACAAAAAACTTCACGCCGAGGAGCAGCTGGCTAAACTTCCCGCCAAGCCATACTAATCGCCTTTGGATCACCGCAACTTAAGCCAACTTTCACTGGCAGCCTGCGGCCTGAGAGCTGATGGCAAACCCGCTGATTCGGCGCATCGCTTAGCGCGCACATATGCCTTGCAAGGCGCTCCTCTTCAAGAACTTAAAGATGGAGCCAATGACGAGACCGGAAATCGTGACCTGCTGATTACGAATAATCAGATTTTATGCACGCCTAGGATGCGCCTCTTCGAAATCAGTTTTTTGAGTTTATTGAAGCCTAACTCAGGGCAGGGGACTGCGGAGCATTTTTCACGGTCGCGTTCTGCGGTCGAGGTCGTTTTTGCTGCAAAATGATGCAAAGCTCCGAAAAACCATTCCTTCGATTATGAGTCCCCTGCTCTAACCGATGCGCATGGGCGTAAGTTGCTGTCAAACAACGACTCGCAGCGTCTGATGTTTTGAACATTCGCTTTTCCTGTGAGGGAATTCGCCGGTTGTGCCATGGTTGAGCGCAAAACCGTGTAAACTTGGGAAAAGGCGAGGCTTCAAAACTGGGTCCGTCCTAAGACGGGTCGCTGCTATGCCAGAGAGGATGCGGATGGCAAAGAAATCTGGAAGTCTTTGAAAACTTCGCCCCCCCTTCAAGTGCCCGAAAGTCATTGTCGCGGTGGCAAGATTTGATCAAACTCAAATCCCTCTATGAAATTACGCCTTCTCCTGCTTTTGTTTGTTTTTGTCGGTGTGTTTAGGGCGAGCGCGCAGGACCTCGTTGTTTATGATGATGCGTTAGAGAACGGCTGGGCGGATAATAGTTGGGCAACCGTGAGCTTTGCGAACACAACCCCGCTGCATTCCGGCAGCCGTTCGATCAGTGTTAATGCAGCCCTTTCCACCCATGCGGCGCTCTATCTGCATCACGTTGCATTCAACCCGTTGTGCTACCAGAGCCTCTCCTTTTGGATTTACCCGACGGCGGCGGCAACCAATGAGTTGAAGGTTCAGGCCACGCTTGGCGGTACTGCGCAGCTGGCTGTCAATCTCTCCTTCACGGCGGCACAGATCAATCAATGGCAACAGGTCACGATCCTTCTCTCGAGCCTTGGCGTGGCAAACAACGCGAATTTCGATGGCTTTTGGATTCAAAACATTTCCAACGCGACGGTCACTTTTTATGTCGATGACGTCTCACTCATCGCTGTGCCGACGCCGAACCCGGCACAGGTCACGGTCGATGCACAAAGCGTGGTCCGAACCATTGATAGCCGCATTTTTGGAATCAACATGTCGCTGTGGGATACGAATCTGGCCGGTCCCGTAACCGCGAGTTTTCTGAAGACGATGGACTCGCGCGTGGTCCGCTTTCCCGGTGGAAGCGGTTCGGACGACTACAATTGGAGGATCGGCGGGCCTCCAAGCGGGGCATTCCAATGGGGCAACAATGCGTCGACCTTCGCGAGTATCGCCGAGGCGCAAGGGGCGCAGGCGTACATCACGGTAAACTACGGAAGCGGCACGCCGGAGCAGGCTGCGGCCATCGTTTCCGCCGTCAAGTATCCGCCGCTCGGAACCCGCGGGGTCGGGCTTTCCCGCGCGCAGGGATACGCGGAGGAG
>Ga0118677_10002461_pt1 | contig 37193 bp, 21 predicted proteins | sample AliMusrvi5mmetaG_FD_86154 | JGI IMG/M metagenome (GOLD analysis project Ga0118677, IMG submission 86154)
CCTTCAAAATCTTTTTGGAATCTCCTGCTTTTGACAAGGCGCTCGACCTGAAATTGATTGATTACGATGATTTTTCCATGAAGCTCCTGAAAAGTATCAAATCCAACCCTCCGTACTACTCAGAAATCTTCTTTGACACACCCTTTGGAATTGGCCCGGCTCGTTTGATAGTAAACGATTACGCCTATTTTATTTACACCTCAAAGGCTTCTGAAATCGCCATGATCGAAGAGAGAGTTAAGTCCGGCATGACCTATCATGAGGCCATCCTGGAAATGGTCGAGTTGCGGAAAAATGGGAAACTGTAAGTCTTTTATTTTCATTGTCATTTTTGGCCTTCTGCCGGTCTATCCTGCCTATGGAAAAAATCTTGGCACCATCGGGATGACCTATCCCATAGTGGAGCCTGACCTGGTTGAAGAGATCAAGGCGAGTATTGACTATGAAAAGCTGGCAAAGGTCATGGAGGAGAATAGGCAGAACTACAAAGCAAAAGACATCTATGCCCTGCCTACAGCCATCAGAGATCGGACGTTTTTTGTCGATATGACCTACACCTTAGATCACGACATCCTTGGTGAAAATGGGGAGATCATGTACCAGCGAGGGCTTACCTGGAACCCTTTGGATTATGTCTCCCTACCTGGTGGCTTGGTGGTCATTAATAGCGAGGACGTAAAGCAAGTGGAGTGGTTTGTGAAGTCACCCTATAACAAGAATCGTCAAATCAAATTGCTGATTTCCGCAGGACTTGCCGCCCCCTTGATAAAGCAATTAAACAGGCCCGTCTTTTATCTGACAAAAACCATAGCTGACCGTCTGCAATTAGCCGCTGTTCCTTGCGTGATTACCCAAAATGGTAAAAAAATGATGGTGCAGGAGATTAAGATCGATGGATCGATTTACAAATAAATACCTGCTGGTCTTAGTACTCTTGTTTTCTGCGTTTCCATCCTTTGCCGGCATCATTAAAAAAGGCGATTCATTCAACGCTGGTTCGGATATCAACTGGGATGATATGGAATTTAAGTTTTTAGGTATTTGTATCTGTCCCAGACCACCACCAGTTTTTTACGAGGAAGGTGAAATTTATGAATATTGGGACCCATCTTTATTCATAGATACGGTTTCAGTTGCTAATTATTCTCCGTTTACAGGTTCTGGTGGAGATGCCCAGGGTATGCATAACGACGAGGTGTTGTTCAAGATCCGCCCTGTTCTTAATCAACTGCACCATTCGGCTCCTTTTCTATTTGTCGTAATTCCTGCTCGACCAGGGCCAGGCCGGCACCGACTTTGCCGCACGCCACCCGCAGTCTTCTTTCCGCAACTGCCTCATATCTTCCCAATGTTGTCGAGGAAAGCAGCAGTGCCATATCCAGACATTGTATCTCGAAGGTGACCAAGGTGCGTAAGAGCGTCTTCGCCTCGGCACAAAGACCCTTCTCTTCGGCCGGGGCCAGTATTACGCCCTCGCCCGCTTTGCCGAGAACAGTGCGCGGATCATGCAGAAGTAGTGGCCAATATGATGGGAGGCGACTCAGCATGGCGCTGACGACCTTTCTGGTCTCTCGCCAGGTCAGGTGGTGGGTCTTGATGCTCTCAAGCACCTGGAGCTGGTTGCAGCGCTGCAACCGCGCCAGTTCCGCCCCAAGGCTCGCCGGCAAGAGTCCCAGCCGGATCCGTTCCTGGGCCTCGTCCGACAGTCGGGCAATCAATGCCACCCGCCGGCTGACCCAGCTCTTGTGACGCCCCAGCAACCCGGCGATCTCCACCTGGCTGAGACCATCGTCATGGCACAGTGAATGGACCACCAGCGCCTCTTCCATCGAACTGATATTGCGACCCACCCGATTCAACTGCAGCATCGCCGCCTTACAACCACGAGGACCCATCTCCAGACGGCTGACCGAAAGCTCCCGCATCGCAAGACTCCGCGCTGCCCGAAGCCGTTTGAAGCCATCCAGTAGTTCATCCTGCCCTGCTTCAAGCCGACAATCCGGTATCCTCCTGGACCTGGTATCTGTTGAACCAGTTCACGGAGATAAACAGGCATGAGCAACAGCATAAACAGTAGTGGCTTTAGTGGCTATAAGGGCGGCAGTTCCGGCAGTAGTAATAGCGGCGGCAGCAGTGGTGGTAGAGGCGGCTCATATAGCCCGAATGCCACATTTATCAATACAGACTCTCGTCAATATGTAAAGCCAAGGACTATCATTAATGTCATTTCGGAGATTCAGCATTATTGCATGGCTGAAAAAATGGGTAAAGACTTACCTGCAGAGTATTTGACACTGGAAAATTCTCTGGGATTTTTCGGTGTCGGGGCGAAAAGTGGTCTGACAGAAGGACTCTTCCTCCTCTTGCTTCTCCCGGCGGTTGATTTTTATCTGGTGCCTTTTGTCTTGAAATCACCAAGTTTGTTTTTAAAAACCATGTTCGGCTCTTTTCCTTTTCTGCCGGTCATCGCCAACACCTTCCTTTGCGCCTATATCAGTCAATACTTTGTTGGTGTAGTTACCCGCAAGGCTATCAATTCTTTCTTCACCGGCAGGATGCTCGTACTGATATTTAAAAGTTTTATGATCTACATTTTCTACACCTTACTTACCGGCTTGAGCACCCCGGAAAGGGTCTGGCAACTTGCTCAATATTTGGGCAAAAATGCCGAGGCAATCTATTATGGCTATATGACCATGCTTCCCAATATCATGCCGATAGCCACCAGATGTTCTTTGCTTGTTATGGTGGCCGCCATCCTGCCTTACGGGATAGTCTTTTTAATGGATATGTGGCGGAGAAGTAAAATCAAACGCAACCATACCAGGATTACTGGTAAATCTTAAAAATCTATCAATCAAATCTATCAATCTATAGGGAGAGAAAATTGGAGAAAGAAATTCAGGAAACGCCGACTGAAAAGAAGAGATTTACCAAGGAAGAGATTCTGGAGAGAAAAATCTCCATGGTCAAGGAGCGTGGCTCAAGAGTCATGAAAATCAACTCACCATTGGGCAGCATCATGTTCAATGTTCTGCGGCAATTCGACCAGGCGTATGCAAATTTCAAGGGGCAATTGGGAGAGCCAGGGGGGATTTCCCATGAAAAAGGAGCTGCCCTTATGGATGAGGCGCGGAAGATAACCATGGCCTTCTCTGAGTTCACCGGTCAGTTGAGCAGGCAGGTCAGGTTCAAGTATTTTGTGCCTCAGGAGTTAGAGGAGATGCAGCAAGTTACAGACAGAAAGAAAGATGAGCTCTCGACAAAGTGACTGTGGGGTGGGAGGCTGGGTTTATGATGGTTACCAGTCTCTCAGACAGACTCGTGCCGCACCGAACTTATATTTACCTGCTATTGTGGATTTTCAATCAGGATTTCCCGGGATCTGACAATCGGGGCAATCGTGAGTTTCAATGCACAACACGGCCTTCCTCATCGTAGAAGCTGACATCCCAGATAAGACCATGCCAGCCATCAATAATGCCATCATCGCCGCATGTCGGACAAATCCAGTAGATCCGATCGTCTTCAGTAAATTGGACATTCAACCTGCCAGTGCATGGTTTGCGGTTTGGGCGTCGCCAGCACTTTGGCGGATCCCCAGGCACAAGGTCACGGTCTTGAACAGTGGCATAGGTGATAATCTCAGCCAGTTTCGCGACTTTTAATCTTAACTGAGGTGCACCTGGCCCTGATTGTTCATCATTGAGCCAGTGTCGAATATCAATAACCCACATAATTGTCGCCGTTAACTTCCCAGGGTCGGTGACCATGGCATGTTTGACATTATGATTGTACGGGAACCCGGGAGGCCTTGTGGTTCTTTCAGAGTATCGAGAGTATGCCGGACAACTGAAGAGGGAGGAGGGCAAATAGAGCACAGGGAGTCGGATAGGCTCGTAGTGTGCGCTGGGCAGCGCATTGATCAGGAGGTTTAAAGTCCCTCCAGCGCCCGGATAAGGGGCGTTGTATCCAAAGGCGGGAGTAATGTCTCACTGGCCACAACCTAATTTTCGGGGGTGGAGGACAGGGTGTCCACCGTGAAGTGGAATCCGAAGGGTTTGAGGAGAAACACCGGGCCGTAATCTAAGGGGCGACCCTATTAATGAAGGCAGTCGGCAAGGTGGTTGGAGAAAGACAGTTAACCAATGAGTAACGTGTATGGCAAGGACAAGAGAAATGAACCTCAAGAAGTTACACGACAGCTATTCCCATTATGAAGCCTATTCAATGGAGCAACTCTCTGAACATGTCAAATTCGCCTGAAAAAACGTTGCTCGGTGGGCCAAACAATCATAAAACCAGAGGTTGCAGGCACTGTTACCAGCCTCCGGAGGGCAAAACGCTCGCTAGGCCGAGTGTTTGAGACAAACAACCCCAATACTCTGAAAGGTTCGGCATTTCAGAGGGTGATCTTTGACAATTGAGCTGTTGTGACCCTTTGTCTACGTGACGCATACCTCCTTGAGGCTTCGGCGCTCAAAGCCAAAGGCTATTGCTCGCAGGATGGTTTCCATCGAATCAACCTTGTAGTCGCGGAAATGGCCGCGGATCCTTTCCCAAAGTTCACGTTTATTAACGGCTTTCGTCCTCGCTGCTTGAAACAGCCAGCAACCCAGTTCCAGTGTCTGATCGATGAGAAAAGCCAGCATCATCAAGGTGGTAAAAATAATCGGCAGATTCTGTTTGCCCATGCCGTAGTTGTGTCCGAGATTATAGCCGAGGTTCTTCATGGTGTTGAATACCTCATTTTCGACTCGCCATCTTGTCCGGCCGGCAAGGGCAATCTCCTCCACGTTGTCGATGGTCAGGGGGAGATCGGTAACCCAACTGAATGTCCTGATCTTTTCATCCTTGCCTACCTCCACGCATTCGAGAAAATTGATCAAGAGGTCCGGATGGGAATCGTTGAGCGGGACATTGTTGTAAAAGCGGTAAAAAAGAACCTTTTTGCGGTTCCTTGGGTCAATGTGGTGGTATTCGCTGACCCGGCCCTCGGCCGCTGCCTTGTTGACGGCTGTAAACAAACTCACATGATCACCGGGTTTGGCACCGAGAATAAATCTGAAGCCATTCCGTTTCAGTTCACGAATATGTGGTCCGTTACTGCTCAACCCATCTTCGACGACTATAACCTTCAGAAACGGGTGATCTTCTCGAATATGCTCAAAAAACCTTTCGGCAGCGTTCCTCTCGCAATCGTTTTTCTTGCTCCCGTCCTGCCGATGGATGATCTCCGGGCATACCGGGATAACAATATTGTTGTGCGGGTTGACGAACGCCGCGGCGAACATGTGGAGTTCATAGACCAAGGTTCCGTCCCTGCGTTTCTTGACCTGGCAGAGTGGCGAGCTAACCGCTTCCGAGGAGAAAAAGCCGGTGCCATCAGCGCTGAGCAGATAATGGCCATCGAGGAAGGTCATCTTTTCCAACTCATTTCCTCTTTGGAGCAAGCGATGAACCGTGGCAAACGGTACGCGCAGAAATCCCGGGTCCTGGGGGTCGAGGGCTGCCAGCATCTGACTGTCACTGGGAATTTTCTTGATGCCGTAAAGAGTGTGGAGATTTTCTGGCTCCTCCCAGCGACGTTGATCAAACTGAAGCAGTGATGGGTCTTTGAGATGAAACATTGCCAATGCAGACATGAAGATGTCATCCAAGGCAATCCTGGTATTGCGGGCACGAGTATCGGGGACTTTCTTCAAATCATCCTTTATCATGGCAAAGATAGCATCGGCATTCAGTTGTTTTCGCACGGTTCTGTTGGCTCCTGCCGGCAGGTTACGGGCATGGATCGAGTATTTCTTTAAATTCGGCATTATTTTCTCCTATGTAAGTGTTTGATATCACATAGGAAAATCGCTTGCCTATCATTTTGAGGTGTCAAGTAAAAAATTGCTCTCACCGATAATATTTTAAAAGATCTTATATAGTTGCGGCCTGTCGTGTGTTAGAAAGTTTACGAAACGGACTTTATGTTTATTGTTTGATTTCAATAGGTTGTGTCCATAATGGGAATTGCTGGTTACACGATGAGCTGCGTACCGGTACTTACCGACCACAACCGGTGGTGAAGCGGCAATTAATTCCCAAGAGTGGCCAGCCAGGAAAGTTTCGTCCGCTTGGCATACAACTGTTTATGACAGGGTGTGTCAGCAGGCGCTGCATGTGGTTTACATTTCCAATGCTACCCTCTGTGAAAAGGATTCTATTTCAGTTCGAGATTCCTCCATCTTCCAGATGGAGCCTTAAACCTTACTCTAGATTAATGTGGGTCCGGCCTGTATCTTATTCTTCATTTATTATGGGCCCAGATTAAGCATTATTGCAAGTGCGGGCGTTTATGAGTGCGGGTCACTAAAGTTATGTTGCGTAAAATCGCAGCTATGTTTTCATAGGCCCATTTTTATACGGAAAAATTATGGAGATAATGAAATGTTAACCGATCGTGTCCATTTCAAACCGTTGCAGGATAAAGTCACCGACCCAACTACCGCTGCTAGACACATTCAGGATGGCGCAAACCTGCTTATTCCCGGTTTTACCGCTGGTTAGCCCAAATTGATACCCCAAGAACTGGTGAGTCGGGCAGAAAATGGTGAACGGTTCAAAATCAACCTGTTTGCTGGAACATCCACCGGCGATATGATAGATGGAATCTAGGCTAGTATTAACACGTTATTGCCAGTCAAATTTCCTTTGAAGACTGGTGGTTCTTTGGAAATATTTGAAGATGAGATTTTGTATAAAGCTGATTCCAAGGTAAACTGATCAGGAAACACTATCAAGCACATGAGGCTGGAAAAAGGTGAAGTTTTGTTTGCCCATAACCTTGGTCTCGTACATTGCATGATCTGCCTTTTTGATCAAGACCTGGAGGTTGTCCCCGTGGGTAGGATACATCGCGATACCGATACTGCCCCCGATTTTTATTGTGTTTCCACCCAGTTCAAATGGCTCGGCCAGTTGGTGGAGAATTTTATCGGCAACAAGGGCTGCATCTGCATTGTTATAGACCTCAGTCTGGATAACAAGAAATTCATCTCCGCCGATACGACCTACTGTGTCGGCTTTTCTGACGATCTTCGATAAGCGCTGGGCAACCATCTTGAGAACCATGTCGCCTACTAAATGACCATAAGTGTCATTAACTCCCTTGAATCCGTCGAGGTCAACGAACATGATTGCGGCCTTCCAATCCTTCCGTTCGGATATTGCTAAAGTGTTCAAAAAACGTTCTTTGAGCATACGGAGATTGGGAAGACCAGTCAGAAGATCCCGATTGGCCAATGCATTAACTTCTTCTAAAGTCTTTGCTAGTTGAGCCTGTGTGTTTTTATGCTTGGTGATATTGAAATATGTCAGCATCCTGCCGCCATTGGGCAGAGCCACACACTGGTACTGGTAAACTAAACCGTCCTTTCGATGAAGTTCTTCTGGAGTGTTTGCCCCATTCCTGATAGCTGCCTCACGCTTATCAAGATAACTATCAAACTGCTCTTCCGGGACATCGTAGATCCCGTTATGACGATTGAAATTGATAAGATCGCGGAGGGTTGGCTGTCTAGATATGAGCTCATCTGTTAATCCCCACATGTCACGCAAGGCCCGATTGGCGATGCGAGCCCTGAGATCAGAATCCATGAATAGAATACCGTATCCAATGGATTCCATAACCGCATTGAATTCATCTAGTGTTTTTACAAGTTTTCCCTCTGTTAGTTTTTGTGGAGTGATATCCTGTAAAATACCGATAATGAAGAATTCGTCGTTTTCGGTAATACGCACAAGTTTGAGGACTACCTGGTGGTTGCCTACCCATAAGGGAGTGTCATAACTGGAACGGAATTGAGATAATCCTTCAGTAGTAATTCTAGCAATCCATTGCTCGACCAGATTGAATTCTATCCCAGCAAGATGGTCTGTCAATCGGCTTGAAAGAATTGTTGCCAGGTCAAGGGCCAACAGCTCTTGCGCGGCCTTGTTTGCCTGGACAATCTGCCCCATACTGTTCATCTCGATGACCGCATCAGCGAGATTATCCATCATCACATGATAGTGTCGTCGGGATAGAAGGAGTTCTTTGGTGATACTTCTTGAATGCAGATCTTCCTTTCCAAGGATAACATCCTCTCGCCGTTTTCCACTCCGGAACTGGTCAAGGACATGACGGATGTGGTTTTTTATGGTTTCATTTGGTCCTTTTGCAATACAGAGATCTGCTTCCAGATCAAGGATCTGCCTTTCATTTTCATAGGCGATTGCTGAATAAATAACGATAAAAATGTCCTTGAAAATTGGCGAATTCCTGATAATTCCGCACAATTCATCCCCGCTGATCTTCGGCATGATGATATCGGTAAAGAGGATATCGGGCATGAACGAGCCCAACACACTCATCGCCTGCAGTCCATCTTCGGCCAAGCGAATATCACAGCCTTCCGCCTGGAAAAAATGAGAGAGGAGTTTTATGATGGTGGGATTGTTTTCTACTATAAGAACCTTGTGCATGCATATACCGTAAAAAATGGTTTTGTTGAATTCTAGCCATTGCGAGCATTTTTGCCCTGATTGTCAACACATAACTACCACATTCAATGAGCAAATGCCGAGAGATAATTATTATTTTCAGTATAGATCACTTTTTTAAAAGAATCAAAAAGCTGCTGTGAGGAAGAATGAGATCCCGCAACCAATGAAATCGAGGTAGCCGCAGTAACTGCTAGAAATGCAACTATGAGAATGGTCACCAGCTATTGATACTTTTTATAGATTTGACAATTTGTTTTCAAATAAAGATAATTGATTGTTGTTGAAAATAGAGAAGAGTTTGTGAGGGGAACTTCATTAATGCCAAATAAAAATCTCACAACCACGTTCTAACTTCTGATTTTTCCAGGAATACTAAAAAAGTAATTAAAACTCAGACATGTATGCAGTGGTGCGTTTTCGCCATATAACTACAGAGGACAACACATGAAAAGACTATACCCCGTCATTATGATTTCGCTTTTTCTGATATTGACTGGTTTTGCTTCCGCTGGTGACGTTCTGGTCATCGGAATTGCTCCGCACACCAGCCCCCGTGTCATACTGGAAATGTATGCCCCACTGCGTATGTACATGGAAAAGACACTTGGCATGTCCGTCGAGGTTGTTACCGCACCCAATTTTGACATATTTGCGCAGCGGGGCCTGGCACAAGAATTCGACATCGCCGTTACCACTGGTCATCAGGCGCGTCTCCTTCAGAATGACGCAAAATACATCCCATTGCTGACCTATAAAGCCGACTTCAAAGCGGTAGCTCTCGTGTCGGCTTCCGGGAAGATCAAGGCACCCTCCGAATTGCAAGGGCGAGACGTCCTCGGTTTGAGCCGTTCCTCATTAGTCACCCTTTGGGGACAGCACTGGCTTACTGAAAATAATGTGGTCCCCAAGTCGATCAAGTATGTCAGCGCCTCGGACAGCGTGGCTCAGTTGGTGATTTCCGGAGATGCGGCTGCCGGTTTCACTTCATTAGCTAATTATCAGAAATTGGAACAAGGGGTTCGTGATCAGCTGCTTATTCTTGCTGAGAGTAAACCCATGGCAGGGAGGGTGTACGTGTTAAACAACCGTAGGGCAGCTATGCAGAAGGAGATCGACGACGCGCTCTGGGCATTTGCGGCGACGCCGGAGGCTCAAAAATACTTTGAGACGAACCAACTTGAAGGCTATCGCATGCTCAAATCAAACGAAATGGAAGACATGGACATTTACGCCGATGAAACGAGAAAGCTAATCGATACCTTGAAATGAGGCGAATGTATCCTTGGCAGACTGTCCGTGGCCGCTTCCTGTTTCTGGCTATCGGATTTGAAGTATTAATGCTGACCATTCTGATTACCAACAGCATACGTCTTCTGCATAGTGCCATGTCGAGTCAAATCCAAGCACAGGCGCAACAGTTCAGCCCAGTGATGATAGCGGCTTTGACAGCCCCTCTGGCTGCCCGTGACTATGCAACAATGCAGGCTGTGGTCGACGAAAGCCGGACAAAGGGTGGCTTGGATTATATCGTGGTCGTCGACCGTTATGGCCATCGTCTTGCTGCAAACGGCTTATCTACAGAAGTGCCGCTACCGGAATCAAGCAAAGATGTGTCTCTTTTTGACAATAAAAAAGATCCTCGTTATGATGTGATCGTCCCCATAGAATTCCAGCGTCAAGCCCTTGGCGAGTTGCATTTCGGCGTCAATCTTTCGCAAATCGTCCATGCCAGGAAAGTCTTGTTGATGCAGGGTATAGGTATTGCAGCCATTGAGATTTTCCTCTCCTCGGTGATCCTGCTCTTTTTAGGCTTTTGGTTGACTCGACATATGAAGTCACTTACAGAAGCGAGTCTCGAGGTGGCTGCAGGCAATTTATCACCTCCTCTCGTCCCTGAGGGGGAAGATGATGTCGGCAATCTAGGTGCCGCTTTTAATACCATGTCACGTGTCATTTCAGAAAGAGTCAACGAATTGACTGTTGCGAAGGAAGCGGCAGAGGCAGCGAACCGTGCCAAGAGTGAATTCCTGGCCAACATGAGCCATGAAATCCGTACACCAATGAATGCAATCATTGGAATGTCCTACTTGGCTCTGCAGAGTAATCTTGCAACTAAGCAAAGAGAACAAATCACCTATCTCCATAACGCCGCCGAGTCGCTCATTGGAATCATCAATGAAATCTTAGACTTTTCTAAAATAGAAGCCGGAAAAATGACCTTGGAACAGGCCCCTTTTGTGCTTAAAGATACACTCGATGAAACGGTACGGTTATTAAAGCCGCAACTTGAGGAGAAACTACTGGAGTTTCACTATGCGGAACAGGATGAGATGTTGGCACAAGATGCGCCATTGATTCTTGGCGATGCGCTGCGACTTAGACAGGTTTTGCTCAACCTGCTTTCCAATGCCATCAAATTCACCCAGAATGGTTTTATACGATTTGGCGTAGCCTCTTCCAGCATGGAAAATATCATCCGCGTTGTCTTTACTGTACAAGACAGTGGAATAGGAATGAGCAACGAGCAGATATCACAGCTTTTTAAGAAATTTACCCAAGCCGATGCCTCCACAACGCGTGAATATGGCGGCACCGGGCTGGGGCTGGCGATCGCAGGGAAATTCATAGAGCTGATGGGAGGCAGGATTGATGTACAGAGTCAGCCTGGACAGGGGAGCTGTTTTATTGTGGAGATTCCTTTCGGGGTGGTACTGGTGGGTGACAATCATCTTAAGGAACGTCGAAAAAAAATAAATAACTTCGATGACCTCAAGGGAATTCGGGTACTTCTGGTGGAAGATAATCCTGTCAACCGTCTACTGGCGGCAGAATTGTTGGCAATGAAAGGTATAGTCACCGATATTGCCGAGAACGGCGAGGATGCTATCCGGAACCTGCAAAGTCTCCCGTCTGATACCTTTGGGGCTGTTCTGATGGATTTGCAGATGCCGGTCTTGGATGGTTATGAAACATCAAGGATAATTCGGAGCAACCCGAAATTTGATGCACTTCCCATAATTGCCTTGAGTGCTCATGTCATGAGTTTTGAGAAAGAGCGCTGCCATCAGCTTGGAATGAACGGTTATATCAATAAACCATTTGATCCGGAATATCTGTGGAGCACTATTTTACGGGCGATCAGAAAGAATGAACATGTTGAGGCTGTATCATCTTCACAACCTGTACCTGAACAGAATGGTACTGAAATAAGTATCAATGGGGTGAATCTTCGCGAAGGCATCAAGAGAGCCGGTGGGAACAGTTCTCTCTACGCAAAGGTAGTTGAAGAGGTTTTGAAGAATTTTGCATCCGGCTATGATGATCTTTTAGAATTCGCTACTCAGGAGAATAGCAAGAGCGGCGGTGCCCTGGCTCATGAACTCGGAGGGGTGTTTGGTGCTATTGGTGCCGAAGAGATGCAAGATGCCATGGCATCTATTGAGAAAATTTTTGAAACGAATGCTAACCCTCGGAAACAGATTGAGGCACTGGCGAGCTCATATGCTGAACTCATGAAGGGACTACGCTTGTATTTAAACAATGTCAAGGCTTCAGAGTCAGTGAAAGACAAACTCTCCTTTCTTAACTCCCGAAGCGATCTGGTTGAACTCAACCATCATCTGGCCGAACAACAGAAGAATTTAGACGTCAATGTTATCTGGATTCTTGCTCCCAACGGCGACTGCATTGCAAGCAGCAATTACGACAATGCCGAATCATTTGTGGGCATCAGTTATTCTGATCGTGAATATTTCAAGAGCGCTATTAGCGGTCAGAGAGGAAAACAATACGCGGTTGGGCGCCAAACCAACATTCCAGGTCTATTTTTTTCCGCTCCCATACTCGATGGGAAGGATATTCTGGGAGCTGTGATTATCAAAATTGATATCTCCAAATTCTCACAATGGTTAGATCGGTTTGACTGTTTTATAAGCGATTCCGACGGGGTAATCATTCTTTCCAGCGAAAAGATGCTCGAACATTATGCCCTTGCAGATGCCCCGATTTTCAGCATGTCTCCTGAGGCTCGTGATAAACAATACAAACGGTACGATTTTCCTGTACTAAAAATCAGCAGGATTGATAACGAGCATTTTTACTCGACAATCACCCTCCCTGGAAGCGACAGTCTCTATATCCTGGTGCAAAGCGAACAGAGCAGTGATGGCTACACTGTTTTTACTTACAGTAAAATTGTCGAGGCAGCACTGTTTGGCAAGGCAAGATGGGAATTTACATTTTTGATTTTTGTGTCGGGAGCGGCCCTTATCCTACTGATTGCCGGCATTCGTCTCTATTGGCGCGACATGCGAGAATCTCTTGTAGCCGCTCAGGCTGCGAACTATGCCAAGAGCGCATTTTTGGCCAATATGAGTCACGAAATCCGCACTCCTATGAATGCCATTCTCGGTATGTCTTATCTGGCTCTACAGAGTGATCTCACTTCCAAACAGAGAGAGCAAATGACCTATCTCCATAGAGCGGCCGAATCGCTTCTTGGAATTATTAACGACATCCTCGATTTTTCGAAAGTCGAATCAGGCAAATTGACATTGGAGTCGAGCCCCTTCGTTCTCTGCGACATCCTGGATGAAGTCATACAACTATTGAAGCCGAAGCTAGAGGAAAAAAGACTTGAGTTTCATTATGTAGATCAGGATCGACTGTTAGTTCAGAAGATGCCACTGCTCAATGGTGATGCGCTACGATTAAGACAGGTTTTAACGAATCTGCTGTCTAACGCGATCAAATTTACTGAAACAGGTATTGTGCGATTCGGCGTCTCCTCGTCCACCCATGAAAATACGAAAATAGTAATCTTTACTGTTCAAGATAGTGGCATAGGAATGACCAGGGAACAGGTTGCGCAGCTCTCTGAAGAATTTGCACAGGCAGACACCTCCACAACACGAAAATATGGTGGTCCGGGATTAGGAATGGCCATTGTGTGGCGATTCGTGGCGCTTATGGGCGGAAAAATTGATGTGGAAAGTCAGCCTGGGTTGGGGACATGTTTTACTGTGGAGATTCCCTTTGAAGTAGCGGAGGTGGGGCAAACCTCTGTTCAGAAACGGCCACACAGACTCGAAAATTTCGACTCGCTGCTGGGAGTTCGAGTACTTCTAGTGGAGGATAACCCTGTCAATCGGCTGCTGGCGGTAGAATTGCTGGCAATGAAAGGGGTGATCACCGACGCCGTCGAAAATGGTGAGGCGGCATTGCAAAAACTCCAGAGCCTCCCCCCTGGAACCTTTGCAGCAGTATTAATGGATTTGCAGATGCCGATTCTGGATGGGTATGAAACCTCTCGCATGATTCGCAGTGACCGGAGGTTTAACACGCTGCCGATCATAGCTCTCAGTGCTCATGCTATGAGTTCTGAAAAAGAACACTGCAGTCAGATCGGAATTAATGCCTATATTAGCAAACCTTTTAATCCTCAGCATCTTTGGCACACTCTTCTACACGCAATCAAGAAAAATGAATCTATCGAGACGATATCATCTTCACAACTGCCCCAGGTACTTCAGCAAAGTTGTCTTGAAATGAGCATCAATGGAGTGAATCTCCAGGAAGGCATCAGAAGAGCAGGCGGAGATCATAACCTCTATGCAAGGTTGATGAGCGAAATCCTGGAAAATTTTGCATCTGGCCAGGATGATCTCCTCAAATTCGCCAATGAGAAGGATTTTAAAGGTGGGGAGGATTATGCGCACAAGCTCAGAGGGATGTTTGGTGCAATCGGTGCAGAGGAAATGCAAGATGCCATGGCGTCGATAGAGAAAGCCTTTAGAAAGAGGGATGACCCCGCAGAGCAGATTCATGCGTTGGAGAAGCCGTATGCTTTTCTCATAGAGGCGCTAAGCGAGTATTTAAAGTCGACAAGAGCTCAAACATCAGAAGAGAAGGTTTCTCAAAGTCGGAGCTCAATTGTTGATGTGGCCTGGCTTCAAACATTTGCTGAACTCCTTGGAAAAGGTGATTTTAAAGCTATTGAATTGTGGGAGAACAACAAAAGCCTAATGGGAGATCATTTTACTCCAGCGGAACTTAAGCAGATAAACAATGCATTGCAGACATTTGATTTCACGGTTGCTCTGCAATATTTTGGCAGAGGAGTTCACCGATGAAACAACTTGTTCTGATAGTCGATGATACACCTGCCAACATCAACCTTCTCGCCAATCTCCTCAAACCCATCTACGATATTCGCGTGGCCAACGGCGGTGCCAATGCACTCGAACTCGCCCAGATCGAGCCGCTGCCGGATGCGATTTTATTGGATGTGATGATGCCGAATATAGATGGGTGGATGGTATGCGAAAAACTCAAAACCATTGATGCCACTTCTCGCATCCCCATCATTTTTTTAACAGCCAAAAATACTATCGAAGACGAAGAATATGGACTCAACCTTGGGGCAGTTGATTTCATCTCAAAACCACTCAGTCCTCCAATTGTACTAGCTCGCCTACGTACGCATCTGCAGAACCGACAATATCAGAAATTTTTGGTGGAACAGGCAGACAAAGAACGAAAGAGCCTGCAGGCCCAACTCCAGCAAGCTCAAAAAATGGAATCTATTGGCGCCTTGGCAGGCGGCATCGCCCATGATTTCAATAATATTCTTGGGGCAATTATTGGTTGTGCAGAAATGGTCCAAGAAGACTCCCCAGAAGGATCAGCCATTGCCAGCGATATTGACCAGGTGGTCAAAGCGAGTCACAGGGCCAAGGAACTCGTCAAACAGATACTCGCTTTCAGTCGTCAGGTTGACACTGAACGTATTCCTCTGCAACCTTCTCTTATCATCAAAGAAGCATGTAAATTGCTGCGCTCTGGCAAGGAGAATGCTACAGATCCGACCGGACTTACCAATTATCCTCTGCACCGGTTACAGTTGTCAAATCTCGGAAGAGAAAGCTAAATCCTATGGAATCAAAGGGTTCGCCATGAAACCTCTAACCAGGAAGGACATCGCTGCTTTGGTCCGGAAGATACTTGATGCAGAAAAGTCCAATTTATAAATAAGAAATCATTTTGGGACATTGGTTGCAAGAGTAATCCTGAGATCGGTCTATAGTGGATACCAAACCTCTCTGTCTTTTTCATTGTTGTAATGATACTTCTTTTCAAAAGCAGCTGGTGAAAAGTAACCCAATCTTTTCTGTATGCTTTGCCGGTTATAAAATATCTCTATTAAATATAGTTATTTATGCGCTTACTGTTTGCACTTGTACTTTAAATAACCAGACACTCATTTTTTTTGATGCGAACCGAAACAATTGATCTCCACCGGCGAGTTATTCTCGATCCAGGTGAATATTATGCATCTAATACACCAGTGACTATTTCTACACTTCTTGGCTCATGTGTGTCAGCATGCCTTTTTGATCCGGTAAACAAGGTCATGGGTATGAACCATTTTATGTTGAGCCATCAGCGATATGCCAAAGATATGCCAATGACTCAGACTGAAGCGGGTCGATACGGCATACACTCTATGGAGTTGCTCATAAATGAAATGCTCAAACTTGGTGCAGAAAAGCATTTGGTTAAGGCAAAGGCTTTTGGTGGAAGTACAATTAACAATCGTTCTATGGATACGAGCAATTTCTTATGCGTTGGATCGGTTAATAGCAAATTTATTCGTGAATTCCTTGCATACGAAGAAATTCCTCTCCTGGCGGAAAATCTGGGAGGGAAAACTGGACGGGTTATTCATTTTTCCTATGGCGATTTTGTTGTTTATATGCGCAAGATTAAAAGTATAGACAAAAGTAGACGAATAGCAACGCGTGATCGAGAATGCTGGCAGCATGCTATTAATGAACAGAATATGCGCGACACCATGATGAATAACGTCGAATTATGGGAATGATAGTGGTTGCACTAATAGTGCATTTTTGATGCATACTTTATACAATCATTGCTGGTCTCGATGGTTCACGGAGATGTTCTGTTAGACCGCTCCATGAATACAAATCCTAAGATGTTCTTTACGAATGATGAATAAAACTATTTAGCGTAGGACGGATAACGTGATGAATAAAATTGGCATTGGCTACGATAACGACCATGATGCTTATACGTTGGGACAAAATGTAGCGCGGTCAGCTCTTCAATCCGGTGGTATCGACCATGCTGATATACTGATTGCTTTTTGTAGTGGTCATGTTGATCTGGGACGATTCTATGATGGCCTTCGGTCTGTCGTTGGCGATGCTACCCCGATCATTGGTGGCTCAAGTCTCGGGGTTATTACCAGTAATGAACTTTCCTACCATGGTTACCCTGCAGCAGCAGCTGCTATACAATCAGATTCGGTCCGATTCTCAGTTTCATCGGCTGGCGGAATGGACCAGGACGAGGCTTCGGCTGGTCAACTGATGATCAATGGTCTGCAGCTTTCAACGGCCGACAAACTTTTGCTTCTCTTTTATGATTCGATCCGCATTCCAGCAAGTCCATCCAGCCCACCAGTCCTCAACTCTTCAGCTCCTCTTTTGCACGGGGTTGAAGTGAAATTGGCAGGCCATGTACCGATTTTCGGCGCCGGTCTTATGGGAGATTACAACTTCAGTAGAACTAAACAATTTTGCGGTCTTCGGGCCGATACCCAACAGGCCGTTGGCTGTATGGTAGCCGGTGATTTTTTCGTTTACAATACGATCATGCATGGCTGCATCCCACTTGACGGGATCTACCGCAAGATCACCAAGATGAAGGATGATATCATCTACGAGTTAGATGGCCAACCTGTTGTCCCGATTATCAACCAACTTTTCGGTAACAGCAAATGGCAGGATGAACGGCCGATCATCAGTAATTTGACGATAGGTGTCAACCATGGAGAGCGCTTCGACAAACCCCAAGAATCTCATTACGTGAACAGGCTAATCACCGGTGTTGCTCCCAATGGGACAGGTATCGGCATGTTTGAGGCCGACCTCAGTGTTGACCAGGAGATCCAGTTCATGGTCCGTGACAACCGGATGATGTCGCAATCAGTCCGGGATAACGTTCCAGAGATTATGGCTAAGATAAAATCGGAGGGAAGGAAACCATTTTTTGCCCTCTATATCAATTGTGGAGGTCGAACAGCAGAATATTCCGTAACCGAGGAAGAAGAGGCGGCTGAGATTCAAAAAGTGATGAAGGAAGCTGGGGTACCTTTATTAGGATTTTACTCGGGGGTGGAAATCGCCCCGATGATGGGAAGAAGTCGTGGTCTAGACTGGACCGGTGTACTCATAATTTTGGCCGATAACATATGACATGGACGGAAAGGGTTCAGAGATGAAATATCCGATGAAAACGCTCTCCGAACTTGAGGTTGAACGGGACTACTACCGTCAGGTTGCGGAACGACTTGGTCAGAAAGCCTTGGCTGATGCCCAGGACTTTTCGCAAATGATCCGTGACCTTCGGCAAAGAGAAATTAAACTGCACCAGAGCCAGGAAAAACTCGAGCAGACCATAGAAGAACGAACTGCTGAACTTGTAACAAGGAACAAAGAACTCAGCGAGAGCACTCTCCGCTACGATAGTTTGGTCAAACGGATTCCGTATGGCGTGTATACCTTGCGAGTTAGGGATACTGGGACAATGCAATTCGAATATTTGAGTCCGCCACTCTGCCGGATTTTGGACATTGATCCTGAGGAGGTAACGCGCAACTCAAGCTTAGCTTTTTCCGTCGCTCACCCGGATGACCGCGAAAGATTAGAGAGTTCTACACATGAGGCTACCGAGAGGCGTATTCCCTTCCGTTGGGAAGGCCGTTTTGTCATCCGCCAAGAGGTCCGTTGGATCAGGATTGAAGCTGATCCAACCATTACCCCTACCGGAGATATTGTCTGGAATGGAGTTGTCAGCGATATCACTGAACGGCGGCAAATACAGGACAAGTTACAAGAGAGTGAGTTTTTTTTCAAAGAATCGCAAAGCGCAGCACATATCGGCTCGTATATAGCCGATTTTGTAGGAGACTTCTGGAAATCATCTGAGATTCTTGATCAAATATTTGGGATTGACAGCAGCTATACTAGAAACATCCAGGGGTGGCTTGATATTATCCATCCAGATGATAAGGAGGAGATGAACCAATATCTGACGGAAGAGGTAATCGAAAAACACAGGCCATTTGACAAAGAATACAGGATAGTTCGCAAATCAAACAGTGAGGTCCGTTGGGTAAACGGACGAGGAACGGTCAGTTTCGATGCTGACGGCAACACCGTTTCAATGATTGGAACTATTCAGGACATAACTGAGCGCAAACGTGCGGAAGAGGCCATTATCGCCTCGAACAAGCTCCTCCATATCATAATAAATACCGCTCCCATGAGAATTTTCTATAAAAACAGAGAATTACGCTATATGGGGTGTAATGAGAACTTTGCCAAGGATGCGGGGGTTGGCTGTCCAGAGGATCTAATCGGCAAAGATGATTATCAGTTGGCCTGGAAAGAACAAGCTGAGTTGTATCGAACCGACGACCTTCGAATCCTTGAATCTGGCAACTCTAAACTTTCATATGATGAACCACAGACCACTGTTGAAGGAAATCAAATATGGCTTCGTACTTCGAAAGTTCCGCTCCGTGACGAATCTAATGAGATTATCGGTATTCTGGGCATGTATGAGGATATCACCGAGCGCATGCATGCTGAGGAGGCTTTGCGGGAAAGTGAACGCCGGTATTCAACCCTCTTCGCTAACCAGATTAATGGCATGGCTCACTGCCGGATCATCACCGATGAGGATGGTCGACCTATCGACTACTGGATTTTACGAATCAACAATGCCTATGAGCGCATCATTGGTATCAAGAAGGCGGACATCGAAGGCCATAGAGTCAGAGAAATCTTTCCGGGAGTAGAAAACTTCTCGTTTGATTATATCGGCGTCTTGGGAAAAATCGCTCTCGAGGGAGGCGAAATCAACACCGAGGTATTTCTTGAAACAACTCGGCAAAATTTCATTCTTTATGCTTACAGTCCGCTACCCGGCGAATTTACCGCAATCCTAACTGACATTACCGATCGTAAAAAGATTGAAGAGGCTGTACGTAATAGTGAGGAGCGGCTCAGCTCTGCTGCAAAGGCTGCAAACTTCGGTGTGTATTCCTATGATTTCGACAGCGGCCAGGCCTATTACTCACTCGAATTTCTATCTTTTTATGGATTACCTTTCGGCTCACCGTTGGAACTGGATGAGGATCTGACCCCCAAGTCACTTCATCCCGATGATAAGTCTGGATTCCTGGCAAAAATGCAATCCGCCAATGACCCCTGCGGTTCAGGGATCCTGGATCATGTATTTCGGATCATCCGCCCTGATGGTCAGATTCGCTGGCTACGAGTAAACGGCAAGACAACCTTTAGCGGCAGAAAGCCGAGTGATCGCCCGCTCCACGCGAACGGCATCATTCAGGACATTACCGAGGGTAAAAGACTCGGAGAAGAGCAGAGACAATGGATGCAAAAGAGACAGCAAATCCAAAGGGCCGAAAGCCTGAGAACTATGGCTGGAGCCATTGCCCACCACTTTAACAATCAACTTGCTGCGGTAATTGGAAATCTGGAGATTGCCATCGAGGACAGGCCGACAGAGGCACAGAGATGGCAGATCCTGAACGATGCCCTACAGGGAGCCCGCAATGCAGTGGAGGTCAGCAGTCTCATGCTCACGTATCTTGGACAGACAACCGGTAAGCGTACCTTGTTTGATCTATCCGAGATCTGCCGCCAGCCCCTGCCACTGCTTCTGGCTGCAATCCCCCAGAATGTGCTTTTTACAGCCGATTTGCCGACCCCAGGCCCAATCATCAACGCCAATGCGACGCACCTTCAACAGACCCTGACCAATTTAGTCAACAATGCCAGGGAAGCCGCAGGTAAAGACCCGGCAACTATAGATCTGACTGTTAAAATTGTATCTCCTGCCGATATCCCCGAATCGCAACGCTTTCCCATTGACTGGCAACCGAAGGATGCGACCTATGCCTGTATGGAAGTAAAAGATACGAGCGGCGGGATCGTAGACGAGGATATCGAAAAGCTCTTCGACCCGTTTTTCTCCAATAAATTTTCAGGGCGGGGGCTTGGATTACCGGTGGCTTTGGGGATTGTGAGTGCACATGAAGGGGCAATCGCGGTGAAGAGTGAGGCTGGAAGGGGCAGTACCTTCCGGGTTTATATCCCCGTATCTGCTGAAGGGGCACTGCCGCAGCCCGATAAATCAGCCCTCCCCCCGGCCAAGGAAAGATTCGGCACAGTACTGCTGGTCGAGGATCAGGAGATTGTGCGCAACATGACCGAAACCATGCTTGCCCGTATGGGCTTTAAAGTTGTGACGGCTACGGACGGCGTCGAGGCGGTGGAAATTTTCCAGCAGCATCTCGATGCAATCAACATCGTCCTGACTGATCTGTCCATGCCGCGCATGGACGGCTGGGAGACACTCTCGGCCTTACGCCGAATCCGTCCGGATATCCCGGTCATCTTGCTCAGTGGCCACGATGACTCTTTGGTAAATGCCGGTGACCGAGCCGAACTCCCCCAGGTTTTTCTGCACAAACCCTTTCAGAAGGCTGCGCTGAAAGATGCACTTGCAAGAGCCTTAGAAGGTCTTCCGATGAATTATAACCCTGAGGGGAATACAACACCTTCTGCAGGAGATTTGCATTGAAAACAATTCTGACAATTCAGCACAATCGCGCCAGCTTGCTGAAGAAAATACTCAGGAGAAAACACTCATGAATTTTGATGTGTTCCATCGACGGCGGCTGAAGACCAGAGTGACCCTTTTCACCTTAATTATTTTTTTGGCAAGCTTCTGGTCGCTGGCGTTTTACACCAGTAAGATGCTGCGCCGGGATGTGGAGCAGATGTTAAGCGATCAACAATTCTCGACGGCCTCTTTTGTGGCTAAAGGAATCAATGAAGAGCTGGCAAACCGCATAAAATCCCTAGAAGACGTTGCCTCTGACATTAGTCCGGCCTTGCAGGAAAATACAGCGGCACTGCAGACACTTCTAGAAAAGCGCTCAGTCTTTCAGGGTTTATTTAACGTCGGCACCTTTGTTACCGGGATTGATGGAGTTGCGCTCGCCGATGTTCCGCTCTCGACAGGACGAATCGGCATCAATTACATGGACAGAGATTTTATGCAGTCCGCACTCAAGGAAGGGAAAGCAATGATCGGACAACCGGTCATGGGAAAGAAGCAACTCACTCCACTTTTCGCCATGGCGGTGCCCATTCGAGATACTCTGGGCAAGGTGATTGGTGCCCTTGTAGGAGGTACTGACCTGAGCAAACCCAATTTCCTGGACAAGATTGTACAAAACAACTATGGCAGAACCGGCGGTTATCTGCTTATAGCACCGCAAGACAGATTATTTATCACCGGCACGGACAAGAGCCTCGTTATGCAGCCTGCGCCCGCTTTTGGTATTAACCCGTTGTTTGATAAATATATGCTGGGCTTCGAAGGTTCAGGTCTTGTCGTGGACTCTCATGGTGTAGAAGTATTGTCGTCTGCAAAACAAATTCCTACTTCAGGTTGGTGTGTCGTCGCAAGGATTCCCACACTAGAAGCCTTTTTCCCAATTCGCGCCATGCAACGGCATATGTTGCTGATCGCATTTTTTATGACCCTATTGGCAGGCGGTCTGACCTGGTTAATGTTGCGCCGCCAACTTGCTCCGATGCTTGCCGCAGTGAAAATACTCTCCAGTCAGGCTGACACTAACCTGCCTGCGCGCCCCTTACCAATAACCCATCAGGATGAAATCGGCGAACTGATCGGTGGTTTCAACGGTCTACTGAAAACTCTGAGGCAACGGGATGAGGCACTACGGGAGAACCGCCAACAGCTGACTAACATCATTGAATTTTTACCAAATCCAACCATGGCCATCGATAACAATGGATGTGTCATCATCTGGAATAAGGCTATTGAAACAATGACCGGGATTACGGCTGCAGAGATGATCGGCAAAGGTGACCACGCCTATATGATCCCTTTTTATGGAGAGGCGCGAGTTGGTCTATTGGATTTAATTTTTGCGGTAGATGAGGAAATTAAGTCCAGATATCCCGATATAAACCGCCAGGGAGACACCCTTACAGCAGAGGCGTTTTGCAATGCTTTGAACGACAATAAAGGCGCTTGGATTTTCGGCAAGGCTTTGCCTCTGCGCGACCAGGATGGAAATGTTATAGGTGCCATTGAAAGCGTTCGAGATATCTCTGCGCGTAAGTTAGCGGAAACCTATGGGGAAATGAGCAGGGAGGTACTGCAGATACTTAACGAACCGGCTGGTATCCAGGAGTCCGTCCAGCGTGTTCTTGCTGTAGTCAAGACGCGGACCGGTCTGGATGCCGTGGGTGTTCGCCTGCAAGAAGGGGACGATTTCCCTTACTTGGCCCAGGAAGGTTTTTCAAAGGAATTTCTACTGGAAGAAAATTCGCTCCTTACCTGCACCGCAGAGGGAGTTGTATGCCAAGACAAAGATGGTGGCCCGGAGCTAGAAGGTGCCTGCGGTTTGGTCATATCAGGAAAGACCGACCCTGCTAATCAGCTTTTTACCACGGGGGGAAGCTTTTGGACGAACGATTCTCTTGCAATGCTGGATTCTCTGCCCGGGGAGGATCCGCGACCTCATCCGCGTAACTTTTGCATTCAGCAGGGCTACTCTTCCATGGCTCTCATACCTATTCGAAACCAGGAGAGAATTATAGGCCTTATCCATCTGAGTGGTAAAAACAAGAACTGTTTCACTCTCGATACTGTTGAACTCTTGGAAGGAATCGCAACACATCTTGGTGAAGCCCTGATGCGCAAACGAGCAGAGGAGGCTTTAAAGAAAAGTGAGGCTCGTTATGCAGCTACACTTTCCGTTCTGGAAACAGGTCTGTGGGACTGGCATATCCTGAGTGGGCAGGCTACCTTCAGTGCCGTCTATTACAAGATCCTCGGCTATGAGAATGGAGAGCTTCCAGCCTCATATGATTCATGGCGGAATCTCGTTCATCCAGAGGATATGAGGAACTTTGAGCAGCGTTTTGGGAGGAGCATTGAATTAGGGAAAGGATTCGCTTTTGATCTCAGAATGAAGATGAAATCAGGCGACTGGAGATGGGTTTCTCTTCGTGGCAGACCAATCGAAAGGGATGCGAATGGGAGAGCCCTGCAGGTGGTCGGAACACTTACAGACATCACCGAGCGAAAAATGGCCGAAAAAGAGCGAAAGACCATGCAGGCTCAGCTCCAACAGGCCCAGAAGATGGAGGCCATAGGCACCCTGGCCGGAGGGATTGCTCATGATTTCAACAATATCCTGGCGGTAATTCTTGGCTACGCCGAAATGGCCAGAGAAAACTCCCAGCCAGGTTCGATTGTAGCAAATGATACTGACCAGGTGGTCAAGGCGAGCCATCGAGCCAAGGAACTGGTCAAACAGATACTTGCCTTCAGCCGCCAGGATGAAACAGAACGTATCCCCTTGGAGCCTTCGCTCATCATCAAGGAAGCAAGTAAGATGTTGCGTTCCTCCCTGCCTGCAACCATTGACATCCGTCTCGATCTTGATCCGGACTCGGGATTTGTTCTTGCTGATCCAACCCAGGTCCACCAGATTATGATGAACCTCTGCACCAATGCCTATCATGCCATGGAAGAAACCGGTGGCACCCTCTCTATTTCCCTAAAGAAGGAAAGCCCTGTATGGGATGATCTTGTAAATGAGCCAGATCTGCAGTCAGGAAATTTCGTACGGTTGTCAATCTCCGATACTGGCCCAGGAATTGCTCCAGAGATACGAGAGAAGATCTTTGAACCATATTTCACCACCAAACCGGTAGGGAAAGGAACCGGCATGGGGCTTTCGATCATCCACGGCATTGTGAAAAGCTACGGTGGTTTTGTCTCCTGTTACTCTCAGCTTGAAAAAGGGACCTGTTTTCATGTATACCTTCCTGTCATCACGGAAGCGGCATTGTCTGAAAAAAAGCAGGAAGATCCGATCCAATTCGGCAATGAGCATATTCTCTTTATTGATGATGAGAAGATTATTGCCAGTATGGGCAAGAGTATGCTCGAAAATCTCGGCTATCGGGTGACAGTCAGGACAAACAGCCTGGAGGCCCTGACCACCTTTCAAAATCAGTCGGAAGAGTTCGATCTGGTTATCACCGATCAAACTATGCCGGATATGGTGGGAAGCGATCTGGCCCGGCGTATGCTGCAAATACGACCAGAAATTCCGATTATTCTCTGCACGGGGTATAACAGTCAGATTACAGAAGAAAAGGCCCTATCTTATGGAATCAAAAGCTTTGCCATAAAACCTCTGGCCAGGAAAGATCTTGCCACTTTGATCAGAAAGATACTTGATGAGGTGAATAAGAGATAGATCCTGGTTAACAATAAATTGAGATTTCCAAACCAAACCTCAACCAACTTAGCCGGTGCCTTAACTTGAGACTACTCAGAGACATCTCTAGCCCTGGAAAGCAGCCACGTTTCCGTTGATAGTCAAGATAATCAATAATTAGGCCTCACATCGCATCGATCTGACTGCTGCCACGCCCATCGACCGAAATTTACTCATTCCATCCCCAAGTGCCTGACTTATGTAATTATGGATTGTTCTTTGAAACAACAGGATGCATATCTCTTTTCAAGACTATATTTGCTTTTCGAGCCGCCGATTGATAAACTTTATGACACCCTTCTTATTGGAGGCGTATTTTATCCTATTTTTTAGCCAGCCAACCAACCACCAAAAATCGTTAAGATTTGGCGTAAGCAAATTCGAAATCGATCGGGTTCCGAGATGAACAGCAAAGATAATTACAAACAAGCAGCTACCTTGCGAAAACTGGCCGAGGAAATCGTACTGAAGAAAATGGTGCCGTCTTCTGAGAACCTTCAAACCATGTCGCCTGAAGAAATTCAGGGGATAATTCATGAGTTGCAAGTTTATCAGATCGAACTCGAAATGCAGAAAGAAGAACTGCTTCGAGCACAGATGGAACTTGATACCCAAAAAGAGCGATTTTTCGACCTCTATGACCTAGCACCGGTGGGATATTGTACTATCAGCGAACAGGGGCTGATCCTCGAGGCCAACCTCACTGCTTCAACCCTTTTAGGTGTATCAAGAGGGGCACTTATCAGGCAACCGTTATCTCAATTTGTTCTTAGAGAAGACCAAAATATCTATTATTTGCAGTTGAGGCAGCTTTTTCAAGCCTTGGATCCGCAAGCGTGCCAATTGCGCATGGTAAAAAGGGACAGGATAATATTCTGGGTGAACCTGGAAGCCATAGTCAAGCAAGATGTGGTCGGGACACCGGTATGTCGGATAGCACTAAGCGATATATCCGAGCAAAAGTTTCGGGAGGACATGGGCGAGATTGCAACTCTCTTGGCTTCTCAGATCAACACGTCGAAGGATTTATGTCAGCGCATGTCAAACCTGACTACATCCCTTCAAAATTGGTCAGCCTGTGAAGCAGTCGGTATCCGCCTGAAAGACGGGGATGACTATCCATACTATGAGACCCGCGGATTTCCCGCCTCTTTTGTCCAAGCCGAAACCCACCTCTGCGTCCATGGAACGAACGGCGAAATCCTGCGAGATAGCACCGGTAATCCGGTGCTCGAGTGCATGTGCGGCAACATTCTGCGCGGCCGGTTCGATCCAGCCAAGCCCTTCTTCACTGCCAATGGCAGCTTCTGGTCCAATTCCACCACGGCTCTACTTGCCAGCACCACCGAAGCCGACCGACAGTCGCGTACTCGCAACCGGTGCAATGGTGAAGGTTATGAATCGGTGGCGCTCATCCCCCTGCGCGTTGATAATCAGATTTTAGGGTTGCTGCAATTCAATGATCACCGTCCGGACCGTTTCTCCTCGGCCCTGATTGCTCATTTCGAAAAAATCGCCGGCATCGTTGCTATTGCTCTTTGGCGGAGTCGGACCGAAGAACGTTTGCAGAAGAGCGAAAATCACTATCGTTTGCTCTTTAACAGTTCACTCATTGGCGTGACGGTCACCGACAGGAGTTTCATTTTTATCGATGTGAATGATGCTTTTTGTACGATGCTGGAATATTCCAAGGAAGAAATTGTCGGAAAAATGACAATTTCAGATGTCAGTCATCCTGATGATGCCGCAAAGAGCATGGAGATGGGCAGCAAACAGGTGAAAGGTGAAATTGACCGTTTTTCCCTAGAAAAACGCTATGTGTCAAAGTCGGGAAAAATAATACACGCGCTGATTTATGTCAGAGGGTTTTACGATTCTGCTGGAAAATATGAAGGAGCGACCGCCTCAGTTCTGGATATGACAGAAAAAATAAAGACTGACGAGATGCTTCGAGAAAGCGAAGAGAAGTATCGAACCCTCTTCAACAACGCTGAAATCGCCCTGTTCAGAACCAGGCTTGACGGATCAGAGATCCTGGATGTCAACAGGAAGTATCTCGATATTGTCGGAAAGACACGCGAAGAGATACTGGGGAAACCTTCAATAATAGTATGGGTAGACCCGGAAGAGCGCAAGGAGATGGTTCGAAAGCTAGTTGCGGACGGCAAGGTGTCGGATTTTGAATTCAGAATGCTGCACAAACAGAAAGGCGTAAGAAACTGTATAACGTCCCTGGCTCTCTATCAGGATACGGGCATTCTCGAAGGATCCATTGTCGACATTACCGAGCGCAAACGAATAGAGGAGGAACTGTTGGAAAACTCTCAACGACTCCAACTTGCTACCGCTTCTGGAAAACTTGCCATATGGGATTGGAACGTGAAGGACAATATAATGCTCTGGGATGACCGGATGTTTGAGCTATACGGCATCTCTCGGGATACTTTTTCAAGCAACATAGCTGCCTGGATGAACGGCCTTCATCCCGACGACAAGCAAAGAGCAATCGATGAAAGCCATGCGGCGCTTCTTGGAGAAAAGGAATTCAATAGTACCTTCCGTGTCCTTCATCCGGATGGCACCATCAAGCATATTGAGGCTGCCGCCATGGTTGTAAGAGACAAAAAGGGCAAAGCTATCCGGATGATCGGCATCAATAGCGATATCACCGAGCGCAAGCAGGCAGAAGCGAGCTATCAGACTCTTTTCCGTGAAATGTTGGACGGCTTCGCCCTGCATGAGATTATCTGTGACAAGGCTGGTGTTCCCATAGATTACCGTTTCCTTGCTGTCAATCCTGCATTCGAGCGGATGACCGGTCTGAGTGTTTCAGATGTCGTCGGTCGAACGGTTTTGGAGGTTATTCCTGGTATCGAGAAGCACTGGATTGAAACCTATGGCAGGGTAGCACTCACGGGTGAGCCGAACTATTTCGAAAATTTCGCAAAGGATCTTAAAAAACATTTCCAGGTTACGGCCTTTTGTCCTCAACAGGGTCAATTCGCCAACATATTTGTTGACATAACCCACCGAAAGAAGGCTGAAGATGAACGGCAAAAACTTGAACAGCAGCTTCAGCAGGCCCAGAAAATGGAGGCTATCGGCACATTGGCCGGAGGTATCGCCCACGACTTCAATAATATACTTGGGGCAATCCTCGGCTATGCCGAAATGATACAGGAAGACAGCCCGACGGGATCAACACTCAGAGGTGATATTGATCAAGTGGTCAAGGCAAGCCACAGGGCAAAAGACCTTGTCAAACAGATATTGGCCTTCAGCCGACAAGCAGAAACACAGAAGATTCCAATGCGTCCTGCCGCAATGGTAAAGGAATCTATGAAGTTGCTCCGCGCCTCAATACCAACAACAATAGACGTCCAGCAGGACATCGATTCTGAAACCGACCTCATTCTGGCCGATCCGACCCAATTCCATCAGATGACCATGAACCTTTGCACTAATGCCTACCATGCCATGGAAGAGACAGGCGGCATCCTTTTAATTTCTTTAAAAAATAAGGTCCTAGCCCAGCAGGATTTGCTGGGCGTCCCAGATGTCCAGCCAGGACATTTCATTCAGTTCTCCATTAGGGATACAGGATCCGGAATTGCTCCGGAGATTCGGGAGAGGATCTTTGATCCATATTTCACGACAAAAGAAGCAGGGAAAGGCACGGGAATGGGCCTTGCCATAGTCCACGGCATAGCCAAGAGTTATGGAGGCTTCATCACATGTCACAGTGAGATCGGAGCAGGAACTGTTTTCGAGATATACCTTCCAGCAGTATTGGAACAGATTGTACCTGAAACCAAAGAGTTCGAGTTGATCCCTCTCGGTACCGAGCGTATTCTCTTTATTGATGATGAAGAAATCCTGGTCAAGATGGGCCAAACTCTGCTTGAACGGCTTGGTTATAAGGTAACAACAAAGATGAGCAGTATTGAAGCACTTGCCACCTTCAAAAACAAACCTGATGCATTTGATCTGGTGATTACTGATCAAACTATGCCTGGAATGACAGGAGTTGATTTAGCCCGGAGTATGCTTCATATCCAGCCAAACCTGCCTATAATTCTCTGTACAGGATACAGCACTCAGATTTCGAAAGATAATGTCAAATCCTATGGGATCAAAGGCTTCGCGCTGAAACCTCTGGCCAGGAAGGACATCGCAGCTTTGATCCGGAAGGTACTTGATGAAGGAAAGTTGATATCATAAAATGATTAATCTGCGTTTCATTACTATGAACCTGTAAATAATGATAAATCCATCATTATTTTGATGGATTTCCATCTCCGATTTCGATGGTTCCAGAATGCCTTTCATGCGAACAACCCCTTCTTCTCCCGATTGGATAACAAAACGCTCTTTGATTGTCCTCATTCTTGTGGGGCTGTTTGTCCTGATCTTTGGAATAACTCTTTTTCATGGTCACCGGCAGTTTCAATCCACCTTGGACAATGCACTGATTACCGACCGAAATCTTGCGGATATGGGCGCAATGATTCTGCAAGAACACGAAAGGGCGACTCTGGGAATTCTTCAGTCATACGCATCTCGGCCATTATTTATAAGCAGTGTAAGGACAAAGGATGTTGCAGGCGTTCATGCGCATTTGGCTGATCTTGAAAAAAATAATAAGGAGATGGATCTGACCTTTTTGACCGATCCGGATGGAATCCTCTGGGCGAATTATCCAGTGTTTCCGCAAGCTCTCGGAACGGATCTATCCTCTCGTGACTGGTATCAAAAGATTCACATCACTTGGAAACCTTACGTTTCAACTCTCTTTAAACTCGTCGTTGGTAATAAACCTCTTGCGGTTGCGGTTTGTGTTCCGGTCCTTGATGAAAAGGGAGAGGTTGTCGGAATACTTGCAAACTCACATCGCCTGGGTTTTATAGACGATATCTTTAAATCACTCCATATGGCTTCAAAGGAAACCATAATCGTGATCGACCAGGCAGGACATATCATTTACAGTAACAAAGGCTCTTATGCCGAACAGATCACTGATTATCCATTTCATCCAAATATTGAGCAAGCACTCAGGCAGAAAAAATCACGACTTGAGATTAATATCCCGCATGATGGGCAGGATAAAAGGTATCTTGCAATTTCACCACTAGAAGACATCGGTTGGGCCGTCATCGTTGAAAGAAGTTTGAATGACACGGTCCGCTCAGAATATGGGCACTTTGTCGAGACAGCAACCATTGCAGCTTCGTTATTCGTCTTTGTCGCTCTCTTCATAGTCTATCAATACTCTCTGTATAGAAAATCAGAGGGTCTTTTGCAGACAGAATTGAAATTGAAACAAATTGACGAACGTTATAGAGACCTGCTCGGGAACATCCCCGATGTCTTCTATATCTATTCCAACAAACAATCGGGAATATTCTACTCTCCGCAGGTTGAATCGGTACTTGGGTATACCGCTGAATACCTGATAGGCAACCCGACTCTTTGGCATGACTCCATCCATCCCGACGATTTGGCAGCAGTAGATCAGGCGCTTGCAAATTCCACAACTGGCCAGAGAATTGAACTTGAGTATCGTATTCAAGATGTTCATCGGCAATGGCACTGGTTCTACGACCGATCGTTAAGTATTACAAATGAGGCTGGAGAGACCCTGATTTCTGGACTTGTCAGCGATATTACCAACCAAAAGGTGTTGCAACAGAAACTGGATAAAGTACGCCATGAGCAACAAATCATTTTGGGCACCGTTAATATCGGCATTGTCCTGATAGTCGACAGAAAGCAATTATGGACAAACCGGAAGGTGATAGATTTATTTCAATATTCAAAGGAGGAAATGGAGGGGCAGACAACAAGGAAATTATACCCTTCCCAAGAAGCATATGAAAAAGTGGGTGAGGAGGCTTACCCAATCCTAGCACAGGGGCACACTTACGAGACTGAGCAGAAGCTGATACGTCGTGACGGAACTGAGATCTGGGTGAAGTATAGCGGCATGGCAGTTGAGCCACCCGATATGTCAAAGGGTACTATTTGGGCATTGGAGGACATCACTGAGCGCAAGCTGGATGAGTCTAAGTTGAAGTCTGCGTTAGTTGAGATTCAGCGATTCCGCAAGGCGCTGGATCAAATCTCCACCTACATCTACATGAAAGATACCCAGTCCCGTTACATCTATGCCAACCGGCCGACATTGGAATTATTCGGTTGTTCGGAAGAGGAATTGGTTGGTTCCGACGATACCCGTTTTTTTCCTCCAGACACAGTAACGAAGTTGAGGGAAATTGATTCACGCGTGTGTATGGGTGAGCAAACGATTGAGGAAATCGACATTGCCGATGCAGTAGGCGGGCGGCGTGTTTACTGGGAAGTTAAGACGCCACTCTACGCGGAATCCGATAACAAGACGATTTTAGGTCTGGTCGGTATTTCAACCGATATTACCCAGCGTAAACAGATTGAAGAAGCCCTGCGCGCCAGCGAGTTACGACTGAGTGCCGCCGCAAAGGCCGCAAACTTCGGCGTTTATTCGTATGATCTTGAAAGCGGTCAGGCCTATTACTCTCCTGAATTCATGGCCATATATATGGATTGCCGACCAACGCGTATCTGGAACTCGATGACGATCTGGTTCCCAAGGCGCTTCATCCCGATGACAAATCCGACTTTCTGACTCGGATAAAAGACGCCAATGATCCATCGGGCTCAGGAATTCTTGAACACACCTATAGGATAATCCGCCCTGATGGTCAAGTGCGTTGGCTGCGGGTAACCGGCCAAACGTCCTTCAGTGGAAACCAGCCAGGTGATCGTTCTCTTCAGGTCAACGGCATTATCCAGGATATTACCGAGGGCAAAAGACTTGCAGAGGAACAGAAGAAATTTGAGCGGCAGCGACAGCAGCTGCAAAAGTCTGAAAGTCTGAAAACCATGGCCGGGGCCATCGCCCATCACTTCAACAACCAGCTTGGTGCAGTGATGGGTAACCTGGAGATGGCCATCGACGATTTACCTCAGGATACGGAAACCGCCAGGATTTTGATCGCTGCCATGCGGGGAGCCCGTAATGCAGTTGAGGTCAGCCGCCTGATGCTCACATATCTGGGGCAAACAACTGACAAATATACCCTCCTGGATTTATCCAATGTCTGCCGCCAAGACCTGCCACTGCTTCAAGCCGCAATCCCCGAAAACGTGACCTTTAAGGTAAACTTGCCGTCCCCTGGTCCAATCATTAACTCCAATGCGAACCAGATACAGCAAGTCTTGACAAATCTGGTCACCAATGCCTGGGAGGCCACAGACAATAATCAGGGAATCGTTGACCTGACCGTTAAGATTGTTTCTCCAGCAGACATCTTGGCAATAAACTGTTTCCCTGTCGATTGGCAATCACAAGATTGTGTCTATGCCTGCATGGAAGTAACCGACACGGGTTGCGGGATCGCAGACAAGGATATCGAAAAACTTTTCGATCCGTTTTTCTCCAGCAAATTTGCAGGTAGGGGTCTTGGACTATCGGTAGTTCTGGGGATTGTAAAGGTCCACGACGGTGCTGTCACGGTGGAAAGCAAAATGGGTCAGGGAAGTACCTTCCGAGTTTTTTTGCCGATACCTGCTGAACAAACGATCCCGCAGTCGGACGCCGCTGCTCAAGCCTTAGAAATTGAAGAGGTTGGGACGGTGTTACTGGTCGAAGACGAGGAGATCATGCGCAACATGGCCCAGACCATGCTCACACGCCTCGGCTATAAGGTACTTACCGCCAAGGACGGTGTAGAGGCGACAGAAGTGTTCAAAAAACACCTGAATGAAATCGACGTTGTCGTCAGTGATTTGTCCATGCCACGCATGGATGGCTGGGAGACCCTGTCAGCCCTGCGTCGAATTAGTCCTGATATTCCGGTGGTCCTGGTAAGCGGTCATGACGAGTCAAAGGTAACTACTGATGACCATGTCGAACTCCCCCAGGTCTTCCTGCAGAAGCCGTATCAGAAAGCGGCGCTAAAAGAAGCGCTGGTAAGAGCGATGAAAGGAGCTTAAAATTAGTCTTTTAATACCATTTGTTACGGTGGACCTATCCTCTAGAGCAAGCGACAATTCCAAAAAATTGGAATCGGAAAAGTCGGGAAAACAAAAATTCCTGTTTTTATAGGAAATATATTGTCAGCCACATTTCTTGCATTATTTGAAATTGTGTGATGAAATCCATGTATACACTCCCATATCGTGTGAATATTTTAAGATCATTTTATCGGATAGTTTTTATATCCCCATCAAATTTAAGGAGTTTTGTATGGCTCTAATTAACTGGAATGACAGTTTAAGCGTTAATGTGAAGGAAATTGATCTGCAGCACAAAAAGCTCGTAGATATGATCAATGAGCTGAATGAGGCCATGAGAATTGGAAAAGGTAAAGAAGCCCTGGGGAAAATTATCAATGGCTTAATCAGCTATACTGCAACACATTTCAAAAATGAAGAGCAATACTTTGAGAAGTTTAGATACCCAGATGCGGCGAATCACAAAAAAGAGCATATTGCTTTTGTTAAAAAAGTTACTGACTTCAAAGATGGTTTTGAAAAAAATAATCTGGCTGTAACCATGGAAGTAATGAGTTTCTTGAGTGATTGGCTGAAGAATCATATTAAGGGAACTGATAAAAAATACTCTAAGTTCTTTAACGAAAAAGGGCTCATATAAGACTTGATCATCTCACATAAGGCGCTACCCCCCATGAGACCAAAGCAATAATTATTTTGTTAATGACTTTTTGGTAGTATCCACAAAGGCCCTCTCTTAACGGCATGATTGACAAAATCAATTTTTGTTGTGCCACCTCAAGTAATCAACTCCGTGTTTTATCATGAAGTATCGCTGGGGTTGCGTCAGCAATTTTGATCAAATTTTATAATAAAAGTCCCAAAACACGAGTTACGGAATTTCAGCCACTTAAATTGTAGTTACTTCGAAGGAGGAAGTATGTTTTCCAATTTAAAAATGAGTTCAAAATTAATCTTCGGCTTCAGCTTTGTTTTACTATTTCTTGTGATTGTAGGAAGTACTGGCTATTGGGGTCTGAACAAAATGAAGTTTGAGCTTTCAGATGTTTCTGAAAGAACCAGTAAACTGGTGGAATATGCACAACGTTCGCGTGCCAACATCAATATCATGCGTCGATTTGAGAAGGATATGTTTTTAAATATTGAGGATGCGACAAAGGTGGAAGGGTATAAAAAAGAGTGGGCCAATGCCTTGGATCACTTCCGGCAGCGTATAGATGCAATGGCCAAGCTACTTGATGCCCAGAAGGACAAAGATACCGTTGCCGATATTAATAAAAATATTTCCGTTTATGCAGACGGTATGAACAAAGTGTACGAAAAGATCAAGTCTGGCGAAATAAAAACCTCTCAAGAAGGAAATAAGGCCATTGGCGAATATAAAGAAGCCACCCGCCGGAGTGAGTCCATGGTGATGGAGTTCGCTCAACAAATAGACAGTCAGGCAGACAATGATGTCAAAAATGCGATCTCTGTCAGCAATAACATCCAGATGTCAATGTTGATTCTGTCGGTTGTCGCCGTGATACTTTCCATTACCCTGGCAGTATTGATTATCAAGGGCTTGTTGAAACAGCTTGGGGGTGACCCGAAACAAGTCAGTGAAATAGCCAAAATGGTTGCTATCGGCAATTTTTCCCAGGAAATCTCCCTTGCTTCCGGCGATACAGGAAGTGTTATGGCGTCGATGAAGGAAATGGTCGAAAATTTGACGAAAATGATTCGTGAGGTGAACATTGGCGTTACCACCCTGGACTCCTCCTCTTCCGATTTGAGTGCAATTTCCGAGCAGATGAATCAAGGGGCCGAACAGACCTCCAAACAGGCATGCAGTGTAGCAACGGCGGCTGAAGAGATGAGCGCCAATATGCACAATGTGGCTGCGGCCAGCGAGCAGGCTACCCATAATGTCAACGCTATGGCCACCGCTACTGAGGAGATGGCTGCCACGGTAAATGAAATCGCGCAGAATTCGGAAAAGGCGCGAGCCATTACCGCCAGAGCAGTCAATGAGACCCAGAGCGCCTCGTCCAAGGTGAACGAACTGGGTGCGGCAGCCAAGGAAATCAGCAAAGTGACGGAAGTGATCACCGAAATTTCAGCACAGACCAACCTGCTGGCACTCAACGCCACCATTGAGGCTGCTAGAGCCGGAGAGGCCGGAAAAGGATTTGCCGTCGTAGCAAACGAGATCAAAGAGCTGGCCAAACAAACAGCTAAGGCTACACAGGAGATTAAAAATAAAATAGAAGGTATTCAAACCTCCACCAATGACACTGTCGACAAGATCAAACAGATTCATGAGGTAATTGAAGATGTGAACGAAATAGTGTCGACCATTGCAACGGCAGTGGAGGAACAATCCGCGGCTACCCAGGAGATCTCTAATAATGTCTCCCATGCTTCACAAGGTATCGAAGAGGTTAATACCAATGTTGCGGAAAGCTCATTGATATCCGGTCAGATTTCTAAAGAGATTTCCGGGGTGAATGATTCCGCTAAGGAAATGGCGATCAGTAGTTCACAAATTCATGTCAGCGCCCAGGATTTACAGAAGCTGGCTGGCCGATTAGCTCAGACAACGGCTCAATTCAAGATTCCACCTGCACTATTCGATATCGGTGCGGTTAAGGCGGCACATCTTAAATGGCGGTCACGCCTGGATGCTTTACTGCACGGGAGGGAGGCCTTAAAACCTGAAGAGGTGGCAAATCACCATCAGTGCGCTTTTGGCAAATGGTATGACAGTCCTGAAGGTCAGGGACTCAAAGTTTTCCCCGCTTTTAGTGATGTCGGTAAGCATCACGAAAAAGTCCATTCCCATGCTCGCGAGATTGTAAATCTTTTCCATCAAGGGAACGCAGATAAGGCCGCTGCCTTCATGGCATCCTTTGAGGAGGAACGGATGAAGTTATTCGCAGCCCTAGACGAACTGTATTTGGAGTAAGTTTTAAAAACACTATTTGAGATTGTTTTTTAAGATGAATTTAACTGAAAAACTGTGCTAATAGCATGAATTCATGTGTTAATTTTCTTGAGTTGAGTGAAGAATGGCTAATGGAGAGGATTCTAAATTATGCTGAAAAGACCGGCTATACGGCCTACACCTCAACTCTTAAAGAAGCTTGGAGGCTTTCAGTTTCTGGCTTGTCCAAGTCAATCATTGCAGCTTCAAAAGAGTTTGGTGTGCTTCCGGAGTTCAGCCCTGAGTTTGATTTTGCATCAAATTCGGTTGCTTATTTCGGAATTATGGAGGCCGAAAGGCATAGGAAACGTGGGATAAGCCTTGCAATGTTCCTGGGACTTTTCAAGTATTACCGCCAGTCCTATGTTGATCTGATTGAAGAGGTTGAAGATATTTCAATTGATCGGAAATTCTGTACTCAATTTATCAACCGTGTTTTTGATATTATTGAAATCTCTCTTTGCGCGGAATGGGCCGGAGGAAAAGATGATCAAAACATCCTGAACATGCAGAAAAGCAATAGGGAGATGACGAATGAAAAAAATAAGTACCTGACGATTTTTGAGAGTTTTCCAAGTCCTGTGTTCCTTATCGGTTTGGATGGAACTATCGATAACATGAACATTATTGCCGCGAATTATTTTAATACTGAAGCTGTTTCAGGTAGTCATTACTATAAATCCTCTTCTGAGGAAGAAAAATATAGCGATAAGGGGTCTCTGACGACAAGACCCGAGAACAAAATGATAGCCTCAAAATTGTTGCCCTGGCTGACTCGGGAGATACAGGCCTATATGGATGGGGATCTTGAACAAAACCCATTTATCAAGAAGGCCACTTTCAATGACAGAGAGTATAAATTCAACGTGCGCATTTCCCCAATGCTTGATGTAAGTCACAAATTCGATGGTATTGTTTTGATTTTAGAAGATATCTCAAAACTTGCCGCTACCGAGTATGAGGTCCAGCAATTGCGTGGGATTATCCCTATTTGTATGCATTGTAAAGAAATTAGAGATGATGCTGGCTATTGGAATCGACTGGAAAATTATATTGAGTCACATTCGGCTGCACAATCTTCGGCGCTAACAGGAATTGAGCCACTTTTGCTAATGAAAACTGAGCCAGTGAGTGCGCAGCAGGGAGTGTCTTGAGGGAGAGGAAAGAGCGATACGGGTGGGTCAGGTGAGATGAGAT
>Ga0118677_10002462_pt1 | contig 37191 bp, 25 predicted proteins | sample AliMusrvi5mmetaG_FD_86154 | JGI IMG/M metagenome (GOLD analysis project Ga0118677, IMG submission 86154)
CAATGTGCTGATGGCCGAAAAGATCAAACCGCCTATCACCGCAATTCCCAAAGGAGCTGTCTGTTCGCCAACTTCGCCAAGACCCAAAGCCATCGGAATCATTCCGGCGATCATTGCTAAACTTGTCATTAAAATAGGTCTTAAACGGTTATTTGCCCCTATTAAATAAGCCTGCGGATTATTCTCCTTTTTATACTTTTGCGCATTGGTAATGTATAAGATAGCATTCGAAATGGCTACACCCACGGCCATTATTATTCCCATATAAGATTGAATATTAAGCGTCTTACCTGTAAAGAATAGGAATAGTAAAGAACCTGCAACCACCGTAGGCAGAATGGATAGGATGGTGAGGGATAACCGGAATGACTGAAAACTGATCGCCAGAAGCATAAATATGACAACAATGGCAATAAGCAACCCTGTTTGCAGTTCATCCATCGTCTGGCTCAGCAATTCTGCCTGCCCGCGAATATTGATCTTAGTCCCTTTGGGCAATTCATCCAATGAGGCGATGGTTTCATTCACCTTGTTAATGGCATTGCCCAGATCCTTTTCATGTATATTCGCTGTAATTGTGATAAACCGTTGCTGGTTGATCCGGTCATACTCCCCGACTGAGGTTGTTTTTTTCCACGAAGCGACATCCCTTAAATAGACCGGATTTCCTGTCGCACCAGCTGTTGTACCCAATACCGGAATTAATTCCATTTGCTCGGGCGAGTTCATCCTGTATTGTGGATATTCGACCTGAACCTGGTAAGCAGTTCCTGAAGTTTTATCCAGCCAGTAGTTGGGTTGAGTGAACCTGCTCGATGAGGTAGCAGTCAGACTTGATTTTGTTATTTGATCTACAGTTAACCCAAGCTGCCCCGCTTTGATCCTGTCGATCTCCATTTTGATGGTGGGATAATCGAGTGGCGTAGCGATCTGTACATCGCGAAGAAAATCGATGGCAAGCAATTTTTTATTCAGCTTTTCTGCAATTTGCTTCGACTGGGCAAGATTTTTTCCCAAAACAGCAATTTCGATGGGATTATTGGAGCCCATATTCAGCACCTGTTCGGTGAGGTCACCGGGTTCAAAAGAGATCTTTGCGTTTGGCAAACCGATCAGAACCGACTTCCTCATCTGTTCCCTAAACGATTCAATGTCGATGTCCGCACCTTTTTTCAGATTGATCTTAATTACCGCCTCATTGGGACCGCTTGTCCACAAATGAATTAGGCTGACTGGATAACTCGATGGTTGTGTTCCCACGAATGCAGAACTGATTTCGACTTGTCCATTGGAAATACTATCCGCAATGCCCAGAATCTTACGCGTTGCATCTTCGGTCCGCTCAACACGTGTGCCTGTCGGAAGACGCAAACGCACCTGGGTTTGTCCGGCGTCGACCTTTGGGAATATTTCAGTTCCGATAAAAGAAAACAAGGCAACAAGGAGGGCTAAAGAGCTTAAAACAAAAATGGTTGTAAATATCCTTGCCCTCCCGGTAATCCGCTGAATCCAATCTTTATAGGAGGATTTAAATAATTCGAATCGTTCATTTTTCAAAATGATCTCCTTATCTTTTAAGATCCAGTTGGCAGCCACGGGGACAAAGGTTTGCGATAAAAGGAAAGAGGAGATCATTGCGAGGCCGACCGCGAGCGACATCGGGAAAAACATCGATGCGGGAATTCCTGACATAAAAAATGCAGGGACAAATACTGCCAGAATGGACAACAGAATTAATAATTTGGGAAGTGCAATTTCGAGCGAGGCGTCCAGTATGGCCCGTGGTTTGGGTTTCCCCATCTCCTGGTGATGGTGAATATTTTCGATGGTAACTGTGGCTTCGTCAACCAGGATACCAATCGCGAGCGCCAGACCTCCCAATGTCATGATGTTAATTGTTTGCCCGAATGCATTTAAGCAAATCACAGCTGACAATATCGACAGGGGGATCGTTAGGATAACAATGATTGCGCTTCTCCGGTCGCGCAAAAAGAGCAGTACCATGAGGCCGGTTAGGATAGCTCCAAGTAATCCCTCAAAGATCAGACTCTTCAAAGCATTGATCACATAGCCTGACTGGTCAAATTCATACGACACTTTAATGTCATCGGGCACAGCTGCCTGCATCTCGGGCAGAGCTGCTTTTACCCGTTTAACAACTTCCCATGTCGATGCACTTGACCTTTTTGTGACCGGAATATAAACCGAACGTTTCCCGTTAATCAAGGCATAACCGGTTGTGACGTCTGCCCCCAGCATCACTTCGGCTACATCTTTTACATATACTGATGGACCAGCCCCCATCCTGAGCGGGATATTCTCCAACTCCTTTATATTTTCAACTACAGCGTTTTGCGTGGCAATCATCATCTCGTCACCCACCCTGATATTCCCGGCAGGAGAAATCACATTCGATTTTGCCAATGCCTGAACAATATCGTCGGCAGACAAACTGTAATCTCTTACCTTATCGGGATTCACTTTAATAATCACCGTTTTTTGGTTTCCCCCGAAAGGTGGCGGGGCTGAAACTCCGGGTAATGTGGCAAACATCGGTCTCACCTTGAAAAGCGCAAGATCCTGTATTTCACCTAAAGTTTTTGTTTCGGATGTAAAGACCAGCTGCCCGACAGCCACACTTCCTGCATCAAAACGGGTGATAAACGGCGGTACAGTTCCGGGCGGCATGAAGGCTCTTGAACGGTTCACATAACCAACAACTTCACCCATCGCCTGGCTCAGATCTGTCCCTTCGTGAAAAACAATTTTAATCAGGGCAGCTCCCTGAATTGATTTTGATTCGACAAACTTCACCCCGGTGACATATAACAGGTGGTATTCGTAATACGAGGTAATGAATCCTTCCATCTGCTCGGGAGATAATCCGCCATAAGGTTGAGCAATATAAATGGTGGGTAATCCCATCTTAGGAAAGATATCGATCTTCATGTTCCTGATTGCCATTGCAGAAAAAAACAGAATAGCAATTACCGCAACAGTTACGGCAACAGGTTTTTGGAGCGCCCCTTTTATAATGTTCATCTTATTTTACCTGATTTAGAAATAGATTTAAGTCCCCTTTTACGGCAGCTTTAAAAAGCAGCGCTTTCCATGCGTTGATGTAAGCTGTTTTGTTCTCCGTTTCAGCCTTGATCAAAACATATTGAGCCTGAATAAGATCTGTATAATTTGCCAGGCCAGATTGATACCTGGAGAGCATGGCTTTGTAGGAATAGTCTGATGACCGGACCAGCACCGGATTTTCCTTTGCCGCAGCCATGGCATTATTTAATGTGGCATCGGCCAGTTCGAGTTCTTTGCGCAATTGGAGTGATACATCCCGGAGTTTCTCCTCATTCGATTTAATCAGCAATTCCTGTTGCTGAACCTGCGGACTAATCCGGGCATATTGTAATAACGGTAAACTCAGCTGAACACCTAAGCCATAATTGTAACGTTGAAAAGATAAACCGTCGGGTGAGTTCACAGTGCCATCATAATGAATACCTGAGCCACGGGCGAAGGTTGTCCCCCATACTCCAAGTGTTGGCAACATACTACGGTTAAGTATTTTACGTTTTGCTTTGGTGAGCTCTATATTAGAATCATAAAGTGTTAACAATGGATGTCGTACAGAATCAACCTGAAGGGAAAGAGCGGGCAATTTGTCGAAGTAACTGCTGTCGGACACCTGGATGGTTTCGTTGGAGGCGAGAAACTGAGCCAGGGCAATAAGGGTTTGCTGATTATATTTACGGATACTTAGCAAATCAATCTTAGCCCTTGAAATTTCAGCCTTGAACATTGCCGTATCGAGGCCGGGTTTTATTCCGTTGGTGACCAGGGCTGTTATTGCCCTGAGGTTTGTTTCTGTCCGCAAATAGTTTTTTTCATAAACTTTTACCAGTTCATTCGCTACCAGGGCATCCAGATAAGCATTGATAACTTTAACCTTATGCTGAAATATTTCATTCTGAGCGTCGGCATTTGATTGTTGTAATCCGGCTTTTGAGTAATCGACCTGGGCACTACGCTGGCCAAAAGTTATTGGTTGCCAGTTAAGAACCAGACTCGCACTGCTTCCCAGGACGCCTGAGGAATTGTTTCCCGTTGAGGGTGGTCCGCTGATCGGAATTAAGAAAGAGGGCGAGGCCATCCCGATGATGTTGTTGTAAGTGGCAAAATTGGCCTGGTACGAGGCCTCAAGTGTGGGGACCAACGTTCTTTGACTTGCATTTACCCCTTTTTCGGCCGCCAGCACTTCATAGGCTTTTGATTTAAGAAGAGGATAATTGGTTACCGCCTGTTTGAGCAACTCCTTTAATGGAACTAACGACCGGTGATCCTGTGCCCTTGCGTTATTCAATAACTGGACAAATAGAATTAATACTACCAAATTACAAATAAGCTTCTTCATTACCCAATTTTATTTTTACTTCACTTTCGGTAAACGCATTTAAAACAATAAAGTTTAACTGTGGAATAAAAATTCATTACCCTCAAAATAAAAGGAGAGGTTGTCTCAAATATGAAACAACCTCTCCTTTTAAATATTAAGATTAGCTATAAAGAATCTCTATTAATTAGCCGTCATAAAGTAACCTGTTCCAGGGTCATTCTGCCGCAAGGATCTGAGTGCAGCTGTTGCCTCATTTTTATCGGAGTAGGCCTGAACAATAACGAGGAATGTTCCGTTTGCCAGAACTTTAAGTTCAGACTTAAAACCACTCTGCTGAAGTTTTGCAAGAAATTTATCAGCATTCTCGCGCAGCTTGAAACACCCCCCGATCACACGATATCTGGCACCGGAATGATTAACAAGAGAAGCATGCGATTTATCCGAAACAGGTTGCACAATAGCAGACTCAGGAATGGTTCCTCTTTGTTTATTGTAACTGATCGTATCGTTTGTGACTAAAGATGAAGGACTGGTAGAATTAATAATCGGAATTGAAGTAGTACTTGAAGACTGAAAAGTAATCGTTGAATTATTTTTCGACGTATATTTAGAGACAGGAATAAATATCAGAGCCAATAATATTGGAATACCGACTGCCAATACTTTCACTTTGCGTGAATTAAAAACGGGGCGTACAGCCTCTTTATCGGCAAAAATCCTTTTCGTTGAAATAGTTGTGTTGTGCTCAAGTTGCGGAAACTGGAATCCCTCCAGACCATAAGCTTCAAGCAAAAAATTCTCGTGTAGTTCGGGTTCAAAGATCAGTTTTTCGTTACGATCAAACTGTAATGAACCAATATTTTGAAATTCTATTTTCTCTCCGTTTTCAAGCTTCGACCATACTTCGTCTACAAATTCTGAAATAATCTGCCGCGCTTCCATATAGCCGATCCCTTCCGTTTCAGAGATATAATTTACCAGCAATCCGTCGTTCTTGCTCAACTTACCTGTAAAAATTACCTCCTTTACAGGCGGATTAAAACTGTTTCCAACAAGATCCATCTCTGCTGGCCGATAGTTGGAGACAAATCCGCCAAGATCCGGAACAATCACACAATCATGCAACCGCAACAATTCCACCAAATAAAATGTGATATCCATAATCTTGTTTTTCAAGGTATCAAAAATAAGAAAAAACCATAAATAATTGTAATTTTGATTTTAAATAAAATCGCTAAAATGGGACGACAAGTATTGGTAACAGGAGGAACAGGATATATTGGTTCACACACGGTAGTAGAACTTCAGGCTGTAGGATTCGATGTGGTCATTATTGATGATCTTTCCAACTCAACTGCCGATGTGGTTGATAATATAGAGAAGATCAGCGGTATAAGACCCGTATTTGAGGAGTTTAATCTTCTTGACATGAATCGTTTGGAAGCTTTTTTTGAGAAATACACTCAAATTGAAGCAATCATCCATTTTGCAGCATTCAAAGCAGTAGGCGAATCGGTTGAGAAACCACTCTTTTACTACCGCAATAATCTGGTATCATTGATGAATATTCTGGATTGTATGAAGAAATACAATGTGCCAAACCTTGTATTTTCATCATCATGCACCGTTTATGGACAGCCCGATCAGTTACCTGTAACAGAATATACCCCCAAGAAAGATGCCGAATCGCCTTACGGGAATACCAAGGCAATCAGCGAAGAGGTGTTACGCGATGTTGTAAAGGTCACACCTGATTTCAAGGTGATTGCACTACGCTATTTTAATCCCATTGGCGCCCATCCTTCCGCTTTGATTGGGGAATTACCCTGTGGTGTTCCAAATAATCTTGTGCCATTTATTACCCAGACTGCAGCCGGAATTCGTCAGCAGTTGAGTGTCTTCGGCGACGACTATAATACGCCGGATGGGAGTTGCATCCGTGATTATATCAATGTTGTCGATCTTGCAAAAGCACATGTAATTGCGATTAACCGACTGATTAGTAATGCCAATGCTGATCGCTACGAGTTCTTCAACGTCGGGACAGGAAATGGAGCGTCAGTTCTCGAAGTGGTGAATACCTTCGAGGAAGCTACCGGGGTTAAGCTGAATTATAAGATTGTGGCTCGCCGGCCCGGAGATGTTGAAAAAATATATGCTGATACGACAATCGCAAATACCGTTCTCGGATGGAAAGCTGAAACTTCGCTATACGATACCCTTGTTTCGGCATGGAATTGGGAAAAAAAGATAAGAAGCATAAACTAATAACTAATTAATTGCACAAAACCACTAAAAATTCCACTTATGAAAACAATTCTTATCACGGGAGGGGCAGGTTTTATCGGGTCCCATGTTGTAAGGCGATTTGTGAATAAGTATCCTGATTATCATATTGTTAATCTGGATCTTTTGACCTATGCCGGAAATCTTGAAAACCTTAAAGATATCGATACATCCCCCAATTACGAATTTGTAAAGGGAGATATTAATGATAGTGCGTTTGTGAACCAGCTGTTTGAAAAGCACCAGTTCGACGGAGTGCTTCATCTTGCAGCCGAATCGCATGTTGACCGTTCTATATTAGATCCGATGTCATTTATCATGACCAACATTGTAGGAACTGTCAATCTGTTGAATGGCGCCCGTGCAATCTGGAAAGACAATGGTGAAGGGAAGAGGTTCTATCATATTTCGACCGACGAGGTGTATGGTACGCTGGGCGAGACAGGGTTGTTTCTGGAGACAACACCTTACGATCCGCATAGCCCCTATTCTGCATCAAAAGCGAGTTCAGACCATTTGGTCAGGGCCTATCACGATACCTATAAATTGCCAATCGTGATTACGAATTGCTCGAACAACTATGGTCCAAATCAATTTCCTGAAAAGCTTATACCGCTTGCTATTCACAATATTAGTCACAATAAGCCAATCCCTATCTACGGAAAAGGTGAAAATATCCGTGACTGGCTTTATGTTGAAGATCATGCCTCGGCAATTGATCTTGTTTTCCATGAAGGGAAAAACGGAGAAACCTACAATATTGGCGGTCATAACGAATGGACAAATATCGCCCTGATTCTACAATTATGCAGAACCATGGATAAAAAGCTTGGTAAAGAGGCGGGTACTTGTGAAAAACTAATTACCTATGTTAAAGACCGTGCCGGTCATGACCTCCGTTATGCGATCGACTCGACAAAAATACAGAAGGAACTGGGATGGAAACCTTCCCTTCAGTTTGAAGAGGGGATTGAAAAAACCGTAGAGTGGTACCTTGCCAACACTGAATGGCTGGAAAATGTCTCTTCTGGTGCATACGAAAAGTACTACGAAAAACAGTACGTATCGCGCTAAACGGCGGTTAAACAACAAATTTTATAATTAATTTTAAAGGCTTTACATTCAGAGTGCAATGACGCAATGAATGTAAAGCCTTTTTAAAAGTGGTGCCCAAAATAAACCAAACTACCTGGTTTTACCAGATATCGGTTTCACTTTTACATTTACAGGACCATCCGGCGTATCGGTTATCCCCTCTAATAGACCGTCCTTTAATTTAAGTTTTAAGACAAGGGGAGTGTTCTCAATCTCAAAATTTAGGGTAAGTGTATCAGATTTAAAGCTTAATTGATGAATAGCCGTTGTCTGCCCCTGAATAATAAACTCGCCCATTAGTTTTTTATCCACCTCTTTCAGTGATAATTTGCCGCTGTTGTAAGGCTGCCGGGCAGTCGGCGCAGAAAATTCCCACATTCCGAGTATTTTCTGATAGCCCTTTTCTGTGGCATTTGCGGTTATCGACAGCGTCAGGAAAACAATAAACGTAAAAAACAATCCTTTCTTAATCATAAAATGAAAATTTGAATCGTAAAAATTATAATTATTACACAAACCTAACCATTATTCATCAAAGAGCGAAGACTCTTTATAGGGTAAATGGTGAAAATTCAAAAACTCAATATACTCCTCCTGAAAGGATCTCTTCCAATGGTATTGTTCCTGATTTTGAATATAAAGCAAGGTACTGTCAAGCTGGGACCGGCTTATTGAATAGGCAGAAAATCCAGTTGCCCAATTAAATGAACGCAACAATTCAAATTTTTGCCTTAGCCAGATTGTGGAGCTCTGTTTTAGGGAAATAATGGCTGTTTCGACCGATAATTTGGATGGAAGTGCAATTAAAAAATGAATATGATTTTCAGTCCCTCCTAAAGCTACCAGATTCATTCCTTTAGACTTGGCTACAGCTGAAAGGTATACAGAAAGTTGACTCCTGACATCAGCGCTCAGAAAATTCTTCTGCCGGTAGGTTCCGACTACAACATGCATAAGACAACTGATGAATTCTTTCGACATAAGGTCTTAGAATTATTTAATATAGGGAATGTTAATCTATTCTTTACTCTTTATAACTGAAAACCCGGATGGGATAAAATTACAAAAATATTCTTTTGTACTCAACTGTCTCATTCAATATTATTTATCCAAAAACCGGATTACATATTTTCCATCAACCAGTTTGAAGCCCACTCTTTCCAGATAGTTGTTATGCTCCCTGCTTTGCGGTTCAATATACAAGTTGCGATATCCCAGAAAATCGATACAACGTAATTCGCATTGATAAAACGTTCTGGCAAGTTGCGAATTGCGATATTTTGGTACCATATAATCAATACAGATTCTTAAAGTTTCCTTATCTTTTATTTCCGCAACGATTAATCCGATACTTTCCATCTTTGAAAACAATAATGCCACCAGAAACTCATCCTCAATCTTAAAATCAAAACGGGGGAAATATCTGGAGATGTCTGTTCTGTAATAATCAAGAAAATGGTTTAAATAATAGTCATCACGATCATAAACCAGCACTACTTCAATCATTCTGTTTTTCTCAATATATTGCCGACGTCTGAATACACTTACGAAGATAGCCACAATAGCAGACCCAGCAAGAAAGTAGGCATCTATCATTAAACCACCGATAACAAAACCGGCAATTAAAGTGATATAGTACCACCACCCTTTGATTCCGGGCTTGATCCAAAAACTACCGGCAAGCAGAACCATGGCAATGAAACCGTAAAAAAATCCAATAGATGTATTAACTATCTCCATATTAATCCAGAACAAAGAAATCGTGGTTTTGTTTAAACGATTGAATCTTCACTTTATTTAATTATTAAAAAATGACGATTCACAGGCCAAAACGATAGTATTTTTTAACTATACAAATTACATATTCGACTACATTCTTACTATTTTTGTATACTATGGAATATATACTGAAAGTGCTGAGTGTTTTTCTGGTTGCCAGTGTCAAGTATTTCTGGGCAACTCCATATTCATTTGGTCTTCGACTTAATGAATGGGAGACAATATTTTTCATGGAAGCGGGTGGTATATTGGGATTCCTGTTTTATTATTATTTCTTTGGGTTTTTATTTAAGGAGCTTAAATTGCTCTGGCCCGTAGTTTACTATTTCACACCAATTCAGTTTAAGGTAAGATTTGAGATGTGGCTGGAACGCAAAAGAGAAAGAAAGCTCACTGCCCGGAAATTTACAAGCAGGAATAAGCTTATTGTACGAATGCGCCGGCATTCGGGGATGTGGGGTTTAGTCCTTCTTTCACCTATCATCTTATCTATACCAGTTGGAGGGCTGCTGGGAAATAAGTATTTTAAGCATAATCATCGCTTTATCCCTTACATGATTCTTTCAATCGTAATATGGGGGATTGTGTCGGTATCTTTTTTCAGCACCTTTATGAACCATTAAAGGTGCTCAATTGATGAAGCAATTTAGCTGAGCGGTTGATAAAACCTTTTGATCCTCCCTCTTCCATCAAACTCCCGATCACTAAGATAAGTTCACCTTTAAAGTCTGGAAGTTCCTGAGCAATATTGAAAAGAAGTTGCATAGCATTTACCCTGACAGCAACAGGTTCAGAAGGTGAAAGTAATTCGAGATTTCGGTCTATCACGGGTACCACATACTCCTCAGGTATAGGGTAACGACACAGAATACGGGTAAAATGTCTTTTTAATGAACCTTTATTCGTTACCAGTAGCCCATTAATAATCTCAGTTAGTTTATTGGAAAGCAGCCCTGGAAAATCTTCGGATGCACTGTCGATAATCCAGCATGAGCGCCAAGCCAAACGCTCATCATCAGAAAAAATAAATTGAAAAAGTTGATTAAAGAGACCTGAATCATGAATAACAGATCTCTTCCAAAGTTCAAGTTCCCCTTTGCCAAAGGTCAGAACTTTTTGTCTTAATCTTTCTATTTCCAAATTATCTGACATTTCTATCGCTGAGATAGTCATAAAAAACTAATTGTGATTTTATCTGAGGTTCCTGTCCCTGATCCTTAATGACATTGGTCAGATCATTATCCAGGATTCTGGCAGCAACATTATCCTGCCATTGCAAATTAAAGAAATCGATCAGCTCTTCCCTGATCTCCCTGTCATAAATGGGAACAGCCACCTCTACCCGTCGGTCGAGGTTCCGTGTCATAAAGTCTGAAGAGGAGATATACACTTTTTCGTCGCCACCATTCAAAAAATAAAAGAGTCTTGAATGCTCCAGATACCTATCTATCATACCAATAGCCGGAATATCGATCTTACCATCCCCTGAAGAGGTAAACATCGAAAACATTCCTCTTACATTTAGCCTCACATCAACCCCACTTCTGGCTGCCTCGTCAAGTTTGCCAATAATTTCTACATCAACCAGATTATTGCATTTCAAAAAGATACGCGCATCAAGTCCCGCTTTTGCATTCAATATCTCCTGTTTAATCATCGACACAATTTTTGATCGCATCGTAAATGGGGAGACCAACAGGTGCTGGAACCTCCCGATCTTGTAATTTCGGTCGAAGAATTCAAAAACCCGGTTCACTTCACGTGTAATATTTTGATCGGCAGTGCACAGCAGCTGATCAGAAAAAACTTTCGCAGTGACTTCATTAAAATTCCCGGTACCTATCAATGCATATTTTTTTGTTTCTTTATTCTCTTTCCGTGAGATCAGGCATAACTTTGAATGTACCTTCAGGCCGGGAACGCCAAGAATGACCCTAACCCCCTCTTTATCGAGCAGATTCCCATATTGAATATTCTCCTGTTCATTAAAACGGGCCCTTAATTCCAGTACCATGGTCACTTTCTTTCCATTTCGGGCAGCATTAATTAACGCATTAATCACATGTGAATTACGAGCCATCCGATATCCGGTCATCCTGATCTCAGTCACCTTAGGATCAATGGAGACTTCACGCAATAAATCGATAAAATGGAAAAAGGAGTGATAGGGGAAATGAAATAAGATATCACTTTTGCTGATGCTATTCAAATAAGTTTGTCCATGAACGATTTTCTTATGCTTCACCGGACTAATCGGCTTGTAATAAAGATGTTCTGAGCCAACCAGGGGAAATCCCATAAAATCCTTAAAATTATGGATTCTGCTTCCAGCAATGACTACATCCTCTTTTTTAAAATTCAGTTTATAAAGGATAAAAGAGAGCAGATTTTCGGGAATCCCCTTTTCGTGAACGAACCGTACAAGCGCACTATTACCGCGTTTTACAATACTCTTTGCAACGAGCTTCACATAGCTCTCTGCCACATCATCGTCCAGGTCAAGCTCTGCATCGCGGGTTAATTTGAATATAAATGAGCTTATTTTCTGATAATTGAACATATAAAAGGTGTCGTCCAATTCGTAACGGATGACATCTTCAAGAAGTATAATATAGGTCTTTTTATCTTTTGAGGGAATGATGACAAATCTCGGCAGTAAATCGGTAGGAACTTCAATCAAGGCATACTCCGATTTCTTATTCTTTGCCATGTCTACTGCAAGATAAATAGCATCATCACGCAGAAGAGGCATCTTGGTCCCCTTTTTCAGAATAATCGGCATAATCCGCGGCCTTACCTCCCGTTTAAAGTAATGAGTCACAAATACTCCTTGCTCAGGAGTGAGCTGATTTTCATTGAGTATGAAGATGTTTTCATGAGCCAACTCTTTCAGTATCTGGTTATAGATCTCCTCAAACCGATCGCTGTGCTGGATCACGATCTCTTCGATTTGAGAAAGCACCTCGCGCGGATTTCCCCCTTCAGCCAGTGTAAGCTGACCAATCATTGCCAAACGCCGGAGGATGGCTACCCGAACCCGAAAAAATTCATCCAGATTATTGGAATAAATCCCGAGAAATTTAAGTCGCTCTATAAGTGGAACTTCCGGCCTTGAAGCCTCCTGAAGAACCCTTTCATTAAACGATAACCAGCTGACTTCCTTACTTCTAAATTTTGTGCTCATTGCATAATCATCTTATTTAATTTTTAAAGATAAAAAATCAATACAAATAAATGCAATCACCTTTCCCAAATTTTGCATGTGACTGTTTTTTCTTGTAAATTTGATGAAGTAGTAACAAAATATTAAGATGACAGAGATCGAACTAAAAGCGGAATACAGACAAATTTGCATTTTGCTGTCGGCAAGAAAACTAAAACCTGCATTTGACCTTCTCGAGGTATTAATTGCAGCAACCGGCCTTGGTGAATTCAGGGATCAGCTATTCAACCTGGAGCAAAATTATAAATTTATGCTCAAATATACAGTTGAAGGGATTAACGATCCGGAAAGGCAAAAGATCTATGAACATCTTTTTATATCCACCTTTGAACTCGCTGACAATACTTTTGAAAACCTGCAGATGAAGTATTCACAATCTGTTGAATATCAAAAAAAGAGGGGGTTTTCAAAACTGTTTATAACCAATCTGGAAGGCTATTCACAGGAGCTTGAAAAGTATTCGATACAAAAGGAACTAAGGACATTGGTCACCGATTCATCTGCCGGAAGCGAAGAACCCCGAATGGAAGCTGAGGTACACCTGCAAAGGATTTTTACCATCTTTTACCATTGCTGGTTTACCGACCGGATGACAGGGGATGAGACACAATTCTTCAGAAATTTTCTTAAAAATGAGGCTTTGCCATACTACGAAAAATCTCTTATTGTTACTGCTTTAACCCTTAGCCTGATCAGGTTTTTTGACGAACATAAACTGGTTCTCCTTTTCAATGCCTATGAAGATGTAAATGAAGAGATCAGTCAGCGGGCACTGATCGGTTTGATAATTGGCATTTACTATTATGACCAGCGGATGCCTTTCTTCCATTCTATCACTGGCAGATTGCAGATATTAATTGAAGACCAAAGGTTCAGGGCGAATTTTGAACGATCCATTCTGCAGTTTATCCGAAGTAAAGAGACCGAGAAGATTCAGCGTAAGCTACAGGATGAGATTTTACCCGAGATGATCAAACTTAGTCCAAATCTGAGGAACAAGCTGAGTATTGAAAGCCTCCTGGGGGAAGGACTTTCAGATGATAAAAATCCTGAATGGCAGGAAATACTTAAAGATGCACCCGAATTAATGGGGAAAATGGAAGAACTCACCGAAATGCAGTTAGAGGGAGCTGATGTATTCCTGAGCTCCTTTTCAATGCTCAAGCATTTTCCATTTTTCAGCGAACTGGCAAACTGGTTTTTCCCGTTTACCTCCCAGCACCCCGAAATAAAAAGAAATCCTATCAACAGGGAAACTGGTGAAGATCTCGCGTTTACCCAATTGATTATGAAGTCTCCAATGCTTTGTAATTCCGACAAGTACTCCTTTTTCTTCAGCATTTTGAATATCCCCCCCGATTATAAGAAGATGGTATCTGATTCATTAAAAGCAGAGTCGGATCAGATTGATGAAATTGCAAAGGATGATTCATTCCTGGCACATAACAAAAAGGCGGAAACGATCATAAGTCAGTATATTATGGACCTCTACCGTTTTTATAAGATCCATCCTCAACACGAAGGTTTTGAAGATATTTTTGTGTGGAAATTTGACTTTCATAATAAATTTGCCTTCTCAAAATTATTGGGTGAAGATCCGAAGATACAGCGAAGCATAGCAGAGTTTAACTTTGCGAAGAATTATTTCCGCGAAGCTGCCGATATTTTTGAGATTCTACTGCAGGGAAAAGACGATGCTGAGATGCTTCAGAAACTGGCGTTCTGTTATCAGAAACTGGGGGATTATAAAAAGGCACTTCAATTTTACCTCAAGGCCGACCTCTTTGATCAAAATAAACTCTGGAACCTTAAAAAGATAGCGCTTTGCTACAGAAACCTGAAAAAGCCGGCGAAAGCACTTGAATACTTTCTCCTTGCAGAGATTTTGGAACCTGACAATCTGGCTCTGCATGTTTCGATCGGGCAATGCCAGATGGAACTAAATCTTTATGAGGAGGCGCTAAAGTCATATTATAAAGTTGAATATCTTTCTCCGGGGAATAAAAAAATATGGCGTCCCATCGGCTGGTGCTCTTTTCTTGTTGGCAGAATTGATGTGGCTGAAAAATATTACGAACGACTGATCGGTGAAAATCCCAATAAATTTGACCTGCTGAATATGGGTCACGTCCAATGGTGCCTTGGAAACAGGAAAGCCGCGCTCGATTATTATAAAAAAAGCATCAACGATTCCGACAATTCTCAAAAAGAGTTTATGGAAGCTTTTGACGAAGATTTACAAAACCTTATCAAACAAGGGGTCAATCCGGATGACGTACCGATTATGCTTGACCAGTTGCGATACTTTTTGGAGGAATAAAATCTTGTATTCAAAAATACCTGGGAGATGTATGACGCCCGCGTTTGGTAGTCACAAAATCATAACTGATCAGGAATTCATGCGTACCTGAATTGACCTGAGTCGGATGGAAAGTGGTCAGATCATAGGAGTAGCCGAATTTAAGCTGAGGATTCACATTGTACTGAAAGATCAGCCCGGTCGAATTTTTTAACCGGTAGGTTGCACCGATCCATAGCTGATCATAAAGTAAAAAGCTTCCCGAGAAATCAACACAGCTGGGTAGTTGTTCAGTCCATCGATATAGTACAGTCGGTTTAAATTTTACCCAATCAGACAGAAAAAACACATAACCTCCCATCCCATAAAAATGGCGTACCTCCCGGTAAATAGAATTGTCATTCTCATTCTGCAATCTGTTTTTAACTATTTTTGGTGTCGATACACCGAGAAAGAACCGGTCGCTATGCCACAAAATCCCAACGCCCAGATTTGGAAGAAATTTAATATTGATATCGTACGCAAAAATCATGTCATTTTGATAAATCAAGGCCAAATCCGTAAAATAAGCCTGATAAATATTAAACCCACCTTTTAAACCAAACGAAAGGTATTGATCCTGACGAAGTCTCACACGGAAGGCATAATCCACATATATTCCATTTTGCTTGATTGGACCCCATTTATCGTTTACAATTGATAATCCAAGACCAATGTTGTATTTTGATATCGGACTACTTATTGTCAAAGTATTTGTATTAGGAGCGCCGGGAAATCCAATCCATTGGGCCCGCGAGATTCCGGTAACATTTAAGTCACCTGAAATGCCGGCATAGGCTGGCTGGATGGTTAGCAAATTATTCATATACTGGGTATATACCGGATCTTGCTGTGAAAATCCATAAAAAGGTAATATGATCAATACAAAGCAAAAAAGTTCTGTTACCCTTTTAAATAATATGTGGTACCATTCTTCCAAAATAATTTAATTTACCCATCAAATGTAGTCAATAAATCAATAATTGAAAAGATAAGGCCATTCCCAAATAAATGGATCAATAAAACCTTCAATTTGAGTTGACTGCAATGGATTACAAAAAACAAGCTGTTTCGGCAGTACCAAAACAGCTTGTATCAGAGATCCTGATTATAGGATTATCAAAAATTGTATCTGTGCAAAGGTTGACAAATCATTTTCAGCCCTGCGCAGGGTCCAAAAAAACTGACTATGCAGAAATCAACTCACTATATTGAACATCAGACAAAAGCTCATCCAGTTCGTCCGGATTGCTCATTTTAATTTTGACCAGCCACCCATTTTCGTAAGGATCTTTGTTGACCAGTTCGGCTGCATCGGCAAGCACTTCATTCATTTCGAGGATTTCACCCGAAACCGGCATAAACAGGTCGGAAACAGTTTTCACCGCTTCAATGGTTCCAAAAACCTCCTCTTTAGCCAATGTCTCGCCAACAGTTTCTATTTCGAGATATACAATATCACCCAATTCACCCTGGGCAAAATCTGTAATCCCGATATAAGCAAATGCACCTTCAACACGAATCCACTCGTGGTCTTTCGTGTATTTCAAATTTGATGGAATATTCATGGATAAAATATTTAATGATTCTGATTTATGCTCCAAAAATACGATAAATAAGGTTCAAATACGAGATGAAAGGTTAAATTGAGAATAAACAGGAATTTTTCACCGATTGCTTTTTATAAAGCCAGATTTTCGTTATAATTGGGGTGTTAATCATCAGAAGAGATGTTCAGTGCAGAGATAAAATCGTTATCAGAGATCAATCATATTGCAGCCAGATTTATCCAGGCTCATCCGGCAGACCGGATATTTGCATTCTATGGTTCAATGGGGGTAGGTAAAACCACTTTTATTAAAGCCCTGTGCGAAGAGATGCAGGTATTGGACTATGTCACATCACCCACTTTCGCCCTTATAAATGAGTACAAAACGGAAACCAATATCACAATTTTTCATTTCGATTTTTACCGCATAAAAGACATTAGCGAAGCTTTTGATCTTGGATATGAAGATTACTTTTATAGTGGCGATTATTGTTTCATTGAATGGCCTGAGCTGATTGAACCTCTGCTGCCATCCATAGCGGTCAGGGTTTATATCCGGGAAACCGAAGATGGTACAAGGATAATTGAATCGCGATAAGGGTAATTGTTTGCAAATTTAATGTGATCCCGAAATATTCGGGACCGACCTATTAAACAAATTATAGAAATGAATCAACGGAAAGGTGGTAAACTATCGACACTGGCCAATGACCAGCTTCTTCCCCGCGAAGAGCTTTACAAGCAATTCCCGCGAAATATAAAATTGAATATCGGAATTCCAGATAATTCTTCATCAATAGAATATAGTGTGCCGTTAACTCCTCAATCGATAGAATTGCTGGTCAACAACGGACACGATGTTTTTGTGGAAACCGGTGCAGGGAAAGAGGCGAACTATACAGATAAAGCATTTTCAGATGCCGGTGCTGTGATTTGTAAATCTGCAGCCGAGATTCTTCAGTGCGATATTATACTGAAAATGACCCCTTTTACTCAGGATGAGAGTGAACTGATGAAAGGAAATCAATTACTGTTATCACCGCTCTACCTCACTTTTCAAACTCAGGAGTCGGTGCGCCGACTGATGCGTAAAAAGGTGACTGCCGTAGGATTTGAATACATGAAAGACGAAAACGGCATTTTTCCTGTCGAGCGGATTTTCAGCGAAATAATGGGAAACTGTGCAATGATAGTCGCGAGCGAATACCTGAGTACTGCACGGAACGGGAAAGGGGTTATTCTGGGTTCGATCACAGGAATATCACCGACTGAAGTGGTTATTCTGGGTTCGGGAACAGCTGCCGAACATGCTGCACGAACCGCTCTTGCACTTGGAGCCACAGTAAAAGTTTTCGATGATTCAATTTCCAAATTAATGGATTTTCAATCGCGGTTGGGGCATAAAGTTTTCACCTCCGTTTTCCATCCCAAAGCCCTCCGAAAGGCGATGAAATCAGCCGAAGTGGTTATCGGAGCCCTATCAATGAATGAAGTACCAAAAATGATTGTGCCCGAAGAGATGGTTGAAGGGATGAAAGAGAATTCGGTCATTATCGATCTCAATATCATTCAGGGGGGATGTATCGAAACCTCGAGGATTACCAATCACAAAAAACCAACTTATGTCGAACACGGGGTCATCCATTATTGCGTTCCCAACATCACCTCACGTGTTGCCCGGACAACTTCCATTGCCGTCAGTAATATACTTACCCCAATGCTGCTCGAAATCGGGCAGTCGGGTGGTATCAATCAGTATGTTAAAAACAACCGTGGATTTTGCGAGGGGATTTATGTTTTTAACGGGGTACTAACCAACCATGATATTGGTGAAATGCTGAGTATTCCGGTTACAGATATTAATCTGTTGATGGCGGCGTTTTAATTAAACCTGATGATTAAAACAGCTAATTTATCTCTGTTGCTGTAGAACAATAAATTTGAGCTGTTACCATTTCAGTGTCCAACTCTTTAAATACCTTGGCAAAGAATTTTCCCTGATTGAGTGCAGGAAGTCGATTCCAATTTCCCTTTCTTAACGGCACTCTGGTAATGAATTCTTGTTCAGGCATCAATATCTGAATATCATAAATATCTTTAGGGTTGTCAGACATTATCACCCTGGCATTCAGATTGGCTCCATCTTTTAAATCGATATATTTAGTATAAATAGAACCATTAATAGTACAGCTGGAATGAAAAACCACATTGTCTTTTACGATAATATCCCCATCCAACCGTCCAAAAACTACAAGATCATTGGCATAGAGTGTTCCTTTAAAAAATCCGTTCTCTCCAATGGTAATCCGCTTTTCGGACGTTAATTTACCGCAAGCCTCTCCATCGACAAACACTTCGGATGAAAACTCAAGATCACCATTGATTTTAGAGGAAGAACCGATAATGACCGGCAATTCCGTAAACGTTTTTTCTGGTTTCATACAAATTTATAGAATTAAGGATTAGCGAATCTTTTCTAAAGTTGCTTAAATCTTCTTTTAGGTTTATCCAAATTTACTGATCTTTTTGGAATAATTTTGAAATTTACGCTGTTTTGAATAGCTATTTTCAATTGACTTGACAGATGTATCTCTTTTTAGAACTAATGTGTCTCCCTGAACAACAGGTGTAGATTTAAGATCTTTTTGGAGATCTACCGAGGTATCTCAGCGATTGGTGCTTCTTTACTCACCTCTACGCCATTATTCCGGCGGGTATGGCGGGCTTTTAGTTGTGTTTTGTAATAGTCAATCAGATTATTCATTTCGTTTGCAGGAGTGGTATAGTCGAGATCGTCGTATTCAGTGCTGCAAAATTCAAAAGCATCGAAAAAAGCGATTAATACTTTGTCCGTTTCATAACGGATTGCCCTAACATCGATTTTCTCGCTGGCTGCATCTTCTGAGGTCCGCTGCAGAAATAATCTGGCAAAATTTGTATTAACCATGCGAAGCTGTTCAAATAGTATTTTAAGGTTTAATCCCTCCGCGGCAGTTTTTACATCCTCTTTGGTATCATAATCGGCTAACATTTTCTCTGTTCGTTCTGTTGCCACATTATAATTGGCATTGCTAATATCGCGTCCATGGATATCCAGAAATCGTTTTAATACTGTTACATGTGGTGCCACAGCCGGGAGGCTCAATTTTCCCATTGTTTTAACCTGTGATGCAATTGCTATGATCAGGGTATCGCGTTCTTCGTCTAGCTCGTGCAACGAAATGCTTAGCGCACTGCTTTGCTCCTGTGCCTTTATTTTGCCAAGATCGGGCAGCATGGCAATCAATCTTTCGAAAGCTTTTTTCAGATGGAGTAAATCGGGTTCGTACTTTTCTAAGATTGCAATGAGCTGGTTTACGAATATTGCATATTCGCTGTTCCAAAGATGGGTCAATGGTAACCGGTTAATTGTTGCTTTCATCATAAAAAAGGGTAAAGTGATTAAATAAGTAGATATTTTCACGGAAGTTAATGAAAATTTGAACGTAATTGATCATTTTATTAAAATTTATTTCAGTTTTGGTCTTTTTTTCCAAAATATTTTCGGGTGTAGAACTATTCAGAAAAAAATGGGTAGTGCGTAAGCAGCGAAGCATTGAATCAAATTTCAGGCAGGATTGCGTAACCAACGCAGCGAAGAAATAAATTTTTTGATGTGCTGCGTAACTGACGCAACGATGAATCGGTTTTCAATGGACAATGCGTACAAAGCGCAATGATGAATCGGTTTCTTGGCGTAGTTGCGTAAGCTACGCAAGGCATTCAAAATGAAAGGTTGTGTGGAATTACACTTGGAAATAGTGCAGAAAATCAATTTGGTTCTACTCTTCAGCCGCCAGAATCATCATCGAAATGGGATGGAGTCGTACCAGACTTGTTTTTGTATGTCCAATCCCATTGGGCATTATCTCGCCGTTTTGAGCAACAATTAACCAGTTCTCAAAAGGGATCTCGTATTCAACGGAGTAATTATTTCCGTTCAGGAGCACCAGAATCCGCCTCCAACGGTCACCATTGGCATGATCACCAAGCTCATAAACGATTACTCCCGGGATATATTTTGACAAAAACCGAAGTTTTGTGCGGACCATATCACCATCACAAATTCTGAAAGCGGGGTGCTGATGCCTTAATTCAATACAACTCCTTACGAAACTGACCAATCCGGCATATTGTATTTTTCGGGTCCATTCGATTTGATTGATATAGTCGGGTGATCGATACGAATCGGGATGACCCCCTTTCGACCGGAGCATCTCGTCACCGGCAAGGAAGAAGGGAACCCCCTGGGAGGTAAAAACAACTCCGAAGGCGAGTCGGGCCATTCGTTCAACAATCTCTAATGAAGCTTCAGGACAGGAGTATTGAAGTTTGTCGAAGAGGGTAAGATTATCATGGCATGAAACGTAGTTGACACATTGCGCAGGATTGTTTGCCCAGGAATGGTGCGAAGTATTTACAAAGTCGTAGATAATCTGGTCGTGTTCAACTGCTCCCGTAATGGCAAACTTAAGCTGTTCCTCCCGAAGGGTAATCCCGCTGATGAAACCCGCATTATTTCTGTCGAACGGGGACCCTTTCAGTCCATTGCGCATATCGTCGCAAAATGAGGCGATCCGGTCAAGACTTTTGGTATTTGATTTAACAGCACGATATTTTTCAGGAAGGGGGCTGGCACCTGCACTCCATCCTTCACCATAAATAAATATCGCAGGATCGATGGTGTCGAGTTTTTCACGGATCTGATTCATCGTCTCAATATCGATTAATCCCATCAGATCGAAACGGAATCCATCGATGTGGTATTCTGTGGCCCAGTATGCGACCGATTCGACAATGTATTTCCTGACCATCTCCCGTTCTGTAGCCAATTCCGTTCCACAGCCGCTTCCATCAGAAAATGTGCCGTCGTCGTTAAACCTGTAAAAATAACCCGGAACAGTCTGGTTGAAATAGGACTCAAAAATCAGTCCGGTGTGATTATAGACCACATCAATAATCGCCCCCAACCCATTGTTATGCAGTGATTGAACCAGTTGTTTCATTTCCCTGATTCTGGTTGTTGCATCGGAAGGATTGGTTGAGTACCACCCTTCGGGGGTATTATAATTGAGCGGGTCGTAACCCCAGTTATACTGAGGCGACGTATTTAATTCATCCACCGTATAAAAATCGGCTACAGGTAACAGATGCACATGTGTTACCCCAAGTTCCTTTAAATGATCAATACCTGTGGTCTCACCAGTAGATAGCCGTGTGCCCGTTTCGGTAAATCCCAGGTATTTACCCTTGTTTATAATTCCGGATGAGGGTGACATCGAAAAGTCGCGAATATGAACTTCATAAATCACCATCTCTGTGGGATTTGCAATAGTCCGCCTGGTATCCTTCTCCCATTTGGGGGGATTACTTTTTTCCGTATCGATAAACGCCCCGCGAAGACCGTTCACCCCTGTGGCTTTTGCATAGATATCGGGGCCCTCTTTAAGCCAACCGATCATGTCGCGTACCTGTAGCGTATAAAACAGACCTTCAACGTTCTCTCTGATTTCATATAACCAGATGCCCTGTTCATCGGGTAGCATCTGGAATTCTTTTATCGATTCACCTCCTTGTCCCTCTTTATATAGACGGAGGAATACGCGCTGGGCTGTGGGAGCCCAAACTTTTATTACAGTTTTTTTTGGGGACCAGTTTATGCCGAGATCACTGCCCTCATATACAGGGAATTCATTAAAATCGGATGCCTTAAATTTCCAGTTTCTCATTCAATTAAAACCATTTCAACCTGATTGTCCGACTTTTAAATATTTTGCCACTGAGATCTTTCATCTCTATACTCATCCGGCAGGCAAGTTGCAATTCAGGAACTGTCTCATAAAATTGTTCCAGCGAAATATCCAGAAAATAAGCCTTGCCTTTCTCCAATAGTATGGGATAGATCTGAGAATGTTCAACTTTAAGTACCCTGAATTTTCGTTTTGTAAACCACCGTTTGAATATAATTACCGGTGCATAGAGATCTATCTCTTTTGTTCCGGTATTTGATACAGCCATCTCAATATTTGATGGGTTGAGCATCCGGTTTTTGCGTAGGGTAATTTCTGCGGCATATGGTTTTGTCCGTTTACGAAACGACATTTTTTTACCTGAAGGGCCCTTTGAGAAAGTACGTGTGCGATTAAAAATAACAAATCCTACCACCAAAACGATGATTATCAGGATCCATTTCATCCACATTAATTCAAAATTTGTCAATACCATTTTCGCTATGATTGATATTTCTGCTCTTCCGGGGTGACCGGTAATTAACCAGGTAATTTAACGCAAAAGAATAGAAATTAACAGAGACAAACAAGTATTAAGTCCAACCAATTTACACGCAACTGATTTATTTGAATAACCCGCAAAGTTTCGTCTTACTTTTCGATGATCTATGCCCAATGCTTTTGAGATGTGGAAACCTGAGATTTAATGAATCTTATCTTCTCTTCTTAAATGGATTTTTAACTTTTTGAGGAGGCAATTCTTCTCCAACAATCCGGAAATCAAGTTGTTTTTTATCGAGATTCGCACGGGCTATTTCAATATCAATCGCATCGCCCAACTGGTATTTTTTGTGGGTTCGTCGTCCGATGATGCAATAATTCTTCTCATCGAATTCATAAAAGTCATCGGTCAGCTCAAATAACGGAACCATCCCTTCGCATTTATTTTCATCGAGTTCAACATAAATGCCCCAATCTTTCACTCCGGAGATCACCCCTTTGAACTGCTGTCCGATTTTATCGGCCATAAATTCAACCTGTTTATATTTTATGGAAGCCCGTTCTGCATTGGCAGCCCTGTTTTCCATCTCGGAAGAATGTTTACACATCTCTTCATACTGATCGGACTGCACCGAACGGCCATCTTCGAGGTAACGGGCAAGAAGTCGGTGAACCATCATATCGGGGTAACGACGGATCGGGGAGGTAAAATGGGTGTAATATTCGAATCCCAGGCCATAATGACCAATGTTTCTTGTGGAATACTCCGCTTTGGCCATTGTGCGGATTGCAAGTGTTTCAATTACGTTTTGTTCTTTTTTGCCAGCAACATTTTCGATCAGTTTATTCATTGATGCCGTCACTGTTTGCGGGTTATTGGTCATGATCCCATAACCAAACCGTTTGATAAAGTGATTAAATGTATCCAATTTTTCGGGATCAGGTTTATCATGAATCCGGTATACGAATGTGCGCTCCTTCTTTTTTGCCGATGGGATACCGACAAATTCAGCAACCCTTTTGTTGGCAAGTAACATAAACTCTTCTATTAGTTTATTCGAGTCTTTCGATTCTTTGAAATAGACGCTCAGTGGTTTACCGTTTTGATCGATTTCAAATTTCACCTCAACACGGTCAAATCCGATTGATCCTGATGCAAACCGTGTCTCTCTGAGTTTTTTTGCAAGACGGTCAAGAGTGAGAATCTCATCCTTTAAATCTCCTTTGCCTGTTTCGATGACCTGCTGTGCCTCTTCGTAGGAAAACCGGCGATCGGAGTGAATTATTGTCCTTCCAAACCATTCGTGCAACACCATCCCCTTGTCATCGAGTTGAAATACCGCCGAAAAGCAAAGTTTATCTTCATTTGGTCTGAGTGAGCAAACGCCGTTCGACAATTTTTCGGGTAACATCGGGACCACCCGGTCGACGAGGTAAACCGAGGTTGCCCTGTTATAAGCCTCCTCCTCGAGTAACGATTCAGGTTTCACATACCAGGTAACATCGGCAATGTGAACACCTACTTCCCACAGTCCGTTTTTCAGTTTTTGAACCGAGAGGGCATCATCAAAGTCTTTGGCATCGGCAGGATCGATGGTAAAAGTTGGAACGCCACGATAATCGTGACGATTTTTTATCTCCTGTTCAGGAATCTCGAATGGAATTTTTTCGGCAGCTTGATTCACCGCTTCAGGATATTTATAGGGAAGATTGAATTCGGCAAGAATTGCATGCATCTCTGTATTATTTTCGCCTGCATCTCCTAGTACATCAATGATTTCAGCAAACGGATTCCGTGCATTTTCGGGCCAGTCCATAATCCTTGCAACAGCTTTTTGGCCATTCTTCGCCCCAAGAAGTTTATCTTTCGGGATAAACAAATCGAATGGTGTCTTTTTACTGGGAATAAGAAACGCACTGAATTGTGATATCTCAACTGTTCCGACAAACGTAGTTTTGGCTCGCTCCAGAATTTCGATCACCTCAGCTTCAGGATTGCTTCTTTTCCTGCGGGCATAAAGGCGAATTCTGACTTTATCGCCATCCAGCGCATGGTTCATATTTGCCGCTGATACGAAAACAGGTTCTTCCAGCTCCTCACTGGTGACCTGACCGTAACCTTTCGAGTTTAGCTCCATCATTCCGGTAACAGTTCCACCCTGTGATTTAAGCCTGTACTTTCCACGATCAGTTTCCACAAGGACATCGGCATCGCGTAGCTCCTGCAAAACCACATTTACAAGCTGCAGTTCGCCAACATCCTTTGCTCCTACAGCGGCGCCTATTTGTTTGTAATTAAATGACTGATTGCCGTTTTCGTAATATACTGAAAGGATTGCCCTCTTTAGCGTCTGTTTATTGAAGCGGAGCGCTTTTTTGTTCTTTTTCTCTTTTGCCATAATGCAGGAATTTTGCTACTAAAGGTACTTTATATTTTAAATAATCACACTTATAGAGCTTTAATTTTTGATCTTTCACAAAACCTTTGTGTAAATTTACATAACCATAACGCTAAATAGTATTCGGATAAATGATACTGATCGACGATCTTATTTCGCTCTTTTATCCGCGCTTGTGTGCCGGATGTGATACACCGCTTGTAAAAGGAGAAGAGGTGCTGTGCCTGAATTGTCTGGCTGACCTGCCACGTACGAATTACCACTTTATCCCCGAAAATCCTGTATTTCTAACATTTGCGGGAAGAGTGAAAATTGAGATGGCCACCTCATTTTGCAGGTTTGATAAAGGGGGACGTCTGCAGCATCTTTTGCATCAGCTTAAATATAAAGGGAATCGCGAGGTAGGCCGGAAAATGGGAATGTTATTTGGATCCGATCTGGTACAGATTAATAAATATCAGTCTATTGATGCGATAATTCCTGTGCCGCTGCATCCCAAAAAGGAGAAAATAAGGGGATTTAACCAAAGTGTAGAAATTTGCAAAGGATTATCCGAATCGATGAACCGTCCGCTGATACAGGGAAATTTAATCAGGAGCGTGCATACTGCTTCCCAAACCCGTAAGGGACGATTCGAGCGATGGGAGAATGTAACCGGGATTTTCAGCGTAAAGGATGGCAATTCGCTAACCGGCAAACATCTGCTACTGGTGGATGATGTGGTGACAACAGGTGCAACGCTCGAAGCTTGTTGTGAGCCTTTGCTCGAAATACCAGGAGTAACGGTGAGTATCGCTACACTGGCAACTGCTTAAACCCCGGAATACCTTGCTTTGGTAACCTGGTATCACTTCCATCCGGCTTACTGTACAAGTGTAAATCTGAAGCTTAATCCAAAATTTGAAGTAGTTGTGCGGTAAGAATTCGAAATAAACGGGCTGTTTATAAGTCTGTCGTAAAATAGTCTGACAATAAACACCTCGCTAAGATTATAATCGGCCGAGAATTTGACGGAGAAAGATTCCTGACCTGCTGTAGTCTGATTGTTTTCCTCAATAAGCTTCCGCAGCACGGTTTTATTTTTTCCGTAGGCGAGATCGGCTCTGAAGTTGAGATCGTTGTTAAACGTTTTTTGTGAACTCTTTGTCTTGACAAACACTTTCATATTTTCGAAACGGTAACCAAGCCCCAGGCTTGCTTCATTGTTATAGAGTTCCATAGCCTGGTTATTGGTCAGGCTGAGCATGATATTTCTTGTTTTCCGGTACTCAAATCTCGAGGTAACATTGTTAAGCCATGTGATATCAATGTCTATAAGAGGATTAAAAGTCTCATTTATATTAATAGAGGCGATATCATATTTCGACAGGAAATTTTTCTGTGCATCAAGCACATAGCTATAACCATCATCCTCAGCCTTATAATTTAGATTCGAGATGTAGGAACCTATGCTGTATGTAGATCGATAGTCATGTGTAATGCTCATCGATTTCATGATATCTTTTAGTCCCTGAATTTTATTGACAACGCCCGAATATTGAACGCGCCAGTTTGGCATCATAAATTTTGCAGAAGGGAATGGTGTAAGTGGGATCGTTTCGGCGCTTTTTCCCGTATAGGCTGCCAGGAAGGCAGGGATTAATACCTCCTGTGATGAGGCACCATAACCAGATGGAAAACCCTGGGGGTCAAATGAACCCGGAGAATATCCGAAGTCGGAATTTGGAACTCGTGTATGGTCAAATCTTCGGGCAATCACTTCACGGTTCTGCCTGAACTGGTTCCATACTTTTGAATCCTGTACTTCCGATTTTCCGAGGTTTTCAAATGCAGAACCAATCGATATAATCGACATACTAAAATTTCCATTGAATGACTTATTGTAGCTGTTCCATCCACTTTGATCATTGTAAATGAGAAATTCGGAGGTGTTATTCGAGAAGCTTCGGTTTGCAGTGATGTCAATCTTCAAATCAGGAATTGGAACAAGTTTAGCCCTTAGATTTAACCTGGTATTCTTGCTCATAAGGTAAGGTTTGTTCAGAACCGAGTCGGTCGAAACCCACCCTTTCTTAGCCGCCTCCTGTCCGAAGGAGGCATTCTGATAACCAAAAATAAAGGGTAATCCTGGTGCGAGAAGGGTGTTTCCATCTGAATTCTGATAATCGGACGATCCAAAGTAATTGGCTCCTGGCAAATATCCGTAAAGACTGGTTCCACTGTTTTCGGTGTAGGAGATGTTCACATTGTAAAGCATCATGAGAAAGCGGGCCAGATATTCATCCAGCTTCACGCTCACTTTTGAATTTTCTTTCCCTCCGGTTACTTCGACAATGGCCTTCTTACAATCGCTTTCAGGTGTAAACATGATGCGATTCTCGTTGATTACTTTTATTTTACCATTTATTACCTTCCCTTTTTCATCTGTAACACGGACAGTCACATTAGCACTTCCCAATTTGTGAAAGATCGATTGCGGGATGTTCTTTTTCAATGCGGCATTGCCATCTCTGAACTTTGCTGCAGGAGCATTTGTAGTTAACGGAGCCATCTGACCCTTCTTTATCTGGGCATCACGTCTTCCGCGACTAAATTCCCCATATTTTTGATTTATTCTTTTCAGGTATGGAACACGATTATAAAGTCGAATAAAATCAGCCTGTCCGTTTAACTGGATTGCACTTGAGTTATTGATGCTGTTGCCAATCACATTATCACTTTTGGTTAGCGGTGCTACATCCCAGTCGTAACCTGCCTGATAAATCGCAGAGGATGACATCCAGTCGAGAAGAGGTATTTTATTAATAGGGATTGAGTAAGTGATATTCCAGGTATGATGATAGTGGGTATTACGGCCGCCATCTAAAATATTTTTCCATATGGTATCCCGCCGGGCCTGATATCCGGGAAGATTCTTGTCCAGAGCTCCAAGTGGTTCATCGATACGGGAGGTATTTATAGCGGAGAAATCAATTTTAAGAGCACGAGTCAGATCAAAACGTAAATCATAGTACCTGTTCCAGGTAAAGTCTTTCATATAGGTTTTAGGCAGTATAAATCCGGGATTTGTGATATCGCGGTACTGGACAGAACTGCTTGTGCGGTTAAGATCTGATCTGAAAGAAATCTGGCTTGGTATAAAATTGATGTTGAAATCGCGCACCAATGCAAGGGCAGGAGATTTAAGAAATTTGATATTTTTGAAAGGGTCGATAGGAGCCGGACGACTTACAAAATTATAATTTAATAACGCACGTGTGTTAATTGTCTGATCCAATACGGTTGTAATATCACCATGTTCATACAGGTTGTGTGAATAGGTAAACGAGAAGTTCGAAATGTCGTAAATTTTGGAATTACCGGTCTTATTAGGTTTATTGATTTGAACGTTGGTCAGATTGAGACTCCTTCGGGTAGTAAAAGTCTGAGAAATCTTTTTGATAGAGTCGCGGGCATGTGAGTTGGCAGCATTGGCAAGTGCATCTGACAATTTCACATCTTTGTCTAATGGTGAATATTCGGGGGTGGCCACCGATTTTGAAAAACCAAGATAGAGCGGAATACGCACTCCAGATTCTGGTTTAAAAAACTTTCCGAGTTCAAGGTTAGTCGAAATGTCGTATTCCTTTGTATCATCCAGGGTTCTTTGTCCCATTTTTGAATCGATACTTCCGAATCCCGATGTAGTAATCCTTCCGGCTAAAGAATAGGTTCCCAGGTCGGCCAGATTTCCCGAAACCCGTCCAATTGCGGCCCAACCTCCATTCTCTTCAAAATTGGTTAAACGCAGTTCATTTACCCAAACTTCAACAGATTTTGGGCCAAGTGTTCTCCCTTTTTTATTCCGGATTCCGATCATAGCCACCTCAACCTGTGAAAGATCCGGATTTCCTTTGACTTTTATGAGATTTTTATTCCCATTCACCCCCGAATGAATTCTCTCGTAAATATCAGCGAGGGTGATGACCGATCCGGCCTTTCGCATTTCGGTATTTCGGTCCAGTTTTAATTGTGGAAGCCCATCAAGCGGAATGTAGACGCGGTTGGCTTCAGGCCACACGATCAGCCGATCGCTCTCCTTATTGCTGTCGTAATATCCTGCAGCTGTAAGTTTTAACGGAACTTCATATTCGTAATAGTTATATTGAAAGTCAGATCCTATCCGGAGGAACAAATAAAGGTCGTCATCGCGCAGGCTGGTCCCCTGCATCTGTTCTGCATGAACCTCCAGTTTAAGCGTTTTATATCTGCGCATGTCGATCATCATCGTTTTATAGGCTCCGCGTGCATCTCCCGGCTCCAGATCGGTCGCACGCAGAACCATCGATTGCTCGTTTAACTGTATCAGCTGAGGATTGGAAGGATCTATAACCCGGTCCACTCCAGGCGGGATAATATAATTAACAGGTTTTCTGCTGCTATTCTCCTCCACGTTTACGGCAGAAATTTCAAATTGGGTAGTTGGAGATGGAATACTCAGATTTTCAGTGAGGTCCTTATCATAGCCTCTCCAATTAGTCCGCACAAGGTCAAGAGAGGCAAATCTCATTACAACAGGTTTTTTCCATCCCCGCAAAAACATCCGGATAAAACGGATCGATCTAAAATCACTGATGGCTCCATAAGTTTTATCCGGAGTATTAATTGGAATCCTGAACTGATACCATTTAATCGTATCCGTATTACCGCTTAAAAGGGTCACTTTTGAGGTTTTGATATCCGAAATATAGTTCTTACCCATTACCATATCGTTACGGTCAATCTTCAGATGATACTGATAATAGGCTTCATTTTCGTTCAGCGTATTGTCGTCATTAATATCCTCAACATCAGGAATAGATGTTGCAGCAGTAGGGTAGCTTTCGGGTGACTGTGAAGAGGTCGGTGAATTACCTTCCGTTCTGGCATATAGTTTATACCTGTCGAGAAGATTTATCTCTTTCTGATCGTAGTCTGTCCCCCGAAAATAATGGTAATCATCGCTCGAAGGATCCTTTTCTGCCTTTGCCAGAGCCGTATCAGCAACTACAGCTCCAAGAGTATTGAGATATTTACTGAAAAAAGTCTTTTCATCATTTGAATTAAGTCCGTCGAGTCCAATATCCTGATTTACACGCGCTGAGGGTGAGTTATCGAAGGCTTTGACCAGGGACTGTTGTTTGGAAACCCGTCCCCACACTGTCTGATCGGTGTTTGCTGTATAGTTGCCATCGCCGGGAAGTCCGTTCTCAAATGATTTCCTGCCGTCCCGCAAAATATCTTCCGAAACATTTCCAAGGTTGAAATAAAGGTCTCCTCCCGGATTAGGATCTTCTGCCTTATCCATTGCAAAAGGATCCATAAGCCAGAATTCGATGTATTCAACATTTGCAGCTTCAAAGTCGCTGGTCTCGATCTTCCGCATGATACCGCCCCATCTGGACTCAGGCAATTTAAGGGTACCATCCCGTCCAACCCCTGCAGAATAGGAAGTTGGCGTTGCGTCATAATTGTAAGATCCTCTTTCTGAAGGAATATAGGAAAGATCGAGTGTCGGGATATTTGTAGGCTGGCCAGCAGGGGTTTCCTTGTCAGGAAATAATTCATATTGAAATACTTCACGTACCCGGTGATCATCAAGAAGATTTTGCTTATACAGGTATGCAGGGGCAGTCCGGCGTTGCATATAGGGATCGATAATGTACCAGGAGAGCTGAGAACGGTTATATCCGGTTGAGAGGTCATTGACCAGATTGCCCTCAGGAAACAGTTCATTATACTGGGGTGTACTTGCAAGCGACCAGCCAACGAATGATTTAAGGTTGATAGGTGTTTTTGCCCCCTCAAAATCATCGATATAGACAGCACCCTCCTTTGAGATTACTTTGGAGTGTCCGGGAAATAATCTGGCCCACTCGGCTTCAACAGCAATCTTTGACTCTGCATTGGTCTTTATAAATGGAATTGCATTTATTGCCCGGGTAATCATGCCGGAAGTTGTATTATAGGAGCCATTTAATCCGAGCATTAAATTTGAAATCGGATCTTCACCATAATTCACTTTCTGGTACAAGGGCTTTTCATGAAGATACATCAGCGTAGTTCCGATATTGAAATTTTTGCTGAACTCGTAGTTCAGATGCGTTCCAATCATGGTTTTTTGCTGCATGCTGAAAAGATCCTGGCTCTCTGTAGAGATAGAAATCGGAGTTCCCGATTCGAGTAGTCCCTGATTGATGATTTTTACTTTTCCCTGGGTATAATCAACAATGAAATCAACATCCTCCTGAAGCTGACGTCCACCTGCCATCACTTTAACGGAGCCCCGGGCAATATTTATCGCATCAAGCGATATATCTGTATTTGATGATCCTTTATAACTTCCCAATAACCTGTACTTGTTCTTCTCTGCATCCTGTTCTGCCGCCGTTTTTGTCTTATCGTACAGGCTTCGGAAAACATATTTGGAGATCGCGGCACCATCTCCTTTCAATTGTCTTTCAAGATTCGATCCGAAAGGTTCAATAACGGGAAAAATGATACGTCCCCTTTGAGAATTGATCGTAATTCTCTCCAGAAAGTCAAAAACCCCGTCGGGATAAGGATCAAGTTGTTTATCCAAATTGTCAAGGTTCATGATCCCCAGGAGTATTTTTTCTTTGAGAGGACCATCGGGAAGATAGTTAATATTCGATCCTGCAGCATCATTTTTGTAAAGCACATCCATCTTAAATTCATCGCTGGAAATTCGTTGTCCGTTGATGTTATAGATGTTTTTCATCATTAACTGCCAGTTTTTAAATACCGGATTGAGGTTTGTCCCCTTAAGCAACTTCAGAATCAAGGTTCCCGGAGCAGCAATCCCATCGGTCGAAAACTCTCCCACCTGAAATTTCTCCCCATTAACGGTATACTGGTAGGCAACAGCGAGTACCTCATCGTTATTAATGGATTGAATTAGGGAGATATATCCAAGTTGTCGATTCACTGTATATTCCGTTGAATCGAGTAACCTGGCATTCTCAATTTTTTCGTAATCGCGCCCTCCGACAAAGTCCCGGGCAGATAAAGGTCCCAGTGCATCAGTTATTCGCGCGATGTCACGAATCCCTGAATAGGTGGTATTCATCTCTTTGTAAAGTCCGTTTATGTCGTTTCCGGGATAAGTATTAAACGGGAACGAGAGCCCCGGGGTATCCCCAAAAGAGGAAATCGTTTGATTCTGTTTGTTGATTCCTTTTTCGCCAAGGTCCATCAATGCCAGAATATTTCGTGATTCCTGAAAACGGTTTGATTTATTGGTTACCCACACTTCAATTTTGTTGATTGTTACCGATGACCTTACAATGGGTAACTCCTGCAACGCTTTATCATAGTTTTCATAAAAGTAATGACCTAACAAAAAGTGCCGGTTTGCATCGTAGTCGGTAGCATTAATTTCAAATTTCGACTTCTCTGCACCTCCTTCAGTATTGATCACTTTTGTTTCCCCCTTTTGCTGCGAAAAAACTGCAGAGACTGACAATTTCCCGAACTGCAAATCGGTTTTGACCCCAAAAAGATTTGTTCCTCCTCTGATTAGTGTTCCTGTTAGCGGCATTGAAACGTTTCCCGCCTCCACGTTTTTCACAATATCATCATCATGGCCCGAATAGTCAAGCTTTATTTTGTTCTCGAAGTCGAAAGTGGCATCAGTATTATAGTTAAACCTCATTTTAAGACGATCACCAATCTGGCCATCAAGATTCACATTAATTTTCTGTGTGAAATCGAAGGTGGTATTTTTTTGCATCCGGACCGGAATTGACGGATTCTCAATTCTGTTGCTTTTAACTCCAAGGCTCATCTCAACATAACCCTGCGGCTTGATATTCACTATATTTGAACCAAATACCTTGTTGAATGCCTCTCCACTAATCCTGAACTGCGGTACGAGCTGAGATTTCTGATCGAGTGTATTCTGAGCCATTCTATTGCGCCAGTACCGGTCAATTGATTCACGAAGGTCATTTTTCAGAAAATCTTCCCGACGCATGGATATGGGTAAACGATAATCCATGTTGCCAATTTTTTCAGAGATCAGGTAATCTCCCGAAACAGGATCATATTCAATGACCATATGAATATTGGATGGTTTTTTCAGGTAGAGTGCCGAGGAATCGGATACACCCGATTTGGCAAACAGTTTCTGATCCTTAAAAGGAAACCGTAAAGAACCGATAGTATCCCGACGAACAGTGTCCTGAGTAAGTTCACTATTAAACAAAGTCTTACCTGTTGATATATCCCGACCGGAGCTGGCAAATATAGTGCCGGCGAAGGAGGATATAATCAATAGAGATAAAACTGCCGCCGTATTTAGTTTGACGTGTCGCAAAATATTTATTAAAAACTTTTTAACGCAATTTTCAGAAGTTGTTCTACCGTAAGATCAGGTTTTGAGGCCATGATCTGATCTATTGATTTTTCCACAGCTTTTTTATTGAATCCCAACATCTCGAGAGCGCTTAAGGCTTCATTTCTAACGATCTGGTTGCCCGATTTGAAAATTTTATCGGAAGCAACCCCTTTCCCCACTTTATCTTTCAGTTCTATAATGACCCGTTGAGCGGTTTTAGCTCCTATTCCCTTTATCCCTTTCAGGAGATTGACATTTTCAGATAATATTGCATCGCGAAGATCTTCAGGAAGATAGGAGGAGAGCATCATGATGGCAATAGCTGCCCCAATTCCGTTTACTGAAATCAACATTCTAAAAAAATCGCGTTCGTCTTGTTCAGAAAAGCCATATAGAAGGTGGGCATCCTCTCTCACAACCTGATGAAGGAAAAGTTTACTGTTTTCGATTCCCTTAAGGCGGGAATAAGTATTGACAGAGATATGTAAGAAATAACCAACACCTCCTGCTTCTACAACAACGCCTGCCGGAGTTAATCCGGAAATTGTCCCTTTGATATATTCAAACATAGAAATGTCTTAAAAAATGATCTCCAAAAAATAACACTATTCTCCACCGGTTCGGTCAATCTCGTGTCGTTGCAGGGGATTCTTCGATAACGCATCAAATCTTTTTCTGTTCTCAAACAGATCAATCGCTAAATAAAGGGCATTGCGAAACGACTCTTCTGATGCAGCCCCTGTACCGGCAATATCATATGCTGTTCCATGACCGGGAGAGGTACGGATTATCGGTAATCCGGCAGTATAATTTACTCCCGATTCAAAGGCAAATGACTTGAAGGGGATCAATCCCTGATCGTGAAACATCGCAAGTGTAGCATCAAATTTTTTGAAATCACCTGCTCCGAAAAAGCCATCAGCAGGATATGGTCCCAGGGCAATTATACCTTCTTCATTAGCTTGCCTGATTGCAGGAAGAATTATCCGTTCCTCTTCATCTCCGATTACTCCGCCATCGCCGGCATGGGGGTTAAGCCCAAGAACCGCTATCCGTGGTTTTCGTATTGAAAAATCTTCCAGCAATGTTTTATGGAGCACCCTTAAGTTCGTCACAATTTTTTCCTTCGTAATCGAGGTTACAATCTGGCTGACCGGAATATGGCCAGTGACAACTCCAATCTTTAAAATATCGCTGATCATCAGCATAAGGTAGTTTTTGGTGCCAAACTCTTTTGCAAAGAATTCGGTATGACCAGGAAACTTAAAGCTTTCTGACTGAATGTTCTCCTTGTTAATTGGCGCTGTAACGACAGCATCAATTTCTCCTGATTTGAGATCACGAACGGCAGCTTCAAGCGCTGATAGGGCAGCTTCACCAGCTATCTTTGTCGACTTCCCCAATTCAACTCTCACCTCCTCGTTAACACAATTGATGATATTAGGGCGCTTGGGATTAGCCTCCCTGGCGGTGTTGATTGTGTTAAAGGTGAAAATTTCATTGTCCATCGCCTTCCGAAAATAGGCAGCAACTTTGGATGAACCATATACAATCGGTGTACACATTTCCAATATCCTGCTATCGGCTAAAGCTTTAATAATTATCTCATATCCAATTCCGTTAATATCGCCGTGGGTGATTCCCACCTTAATTTTATGTTGCTCCATTCCAAGCCTTTTAAAGGTTCATCATCAACCGTATTAATCATCGGTTGATTTGTCAAATATAGGCTTTTATTTGAGAATATTCAGCGGAAACAAACTTCAAAAAAGATCTGTAAAACTCCTTAAAATAAATGCAGAATAGTCTGCATCTCAATGAAAACTGCTATATATCTCATATTAAATTCATTATAAAATCTATCAATAACCTGACTCCGGTTGCTGTACCCCCTTTGGTCCGATAATGATCTGCAGTGTTTAAGAAAGCCGGTCCGGCTATATCGAGGTGAATCCATGGATAATCAACGAATTTTTCCAGGAACTTGCCAGCAGAAATTGCACCCCCTTCGCGAGCCCCTATGTTCTTCATGTCTGCAATTTCCGATTTGATCGATTCTCCATATTCCTCCCATAAAGGAAACTCAACAATCCGCTCATAAACATTTTCACCTGATCGCTTTAATGCGCCAAAAGTTGATTCTCCCGCATTTCCCATCCCAACGATTCCGTGATGACCAATTGCCATTGAAGCAGCTCCGGTAAGCGTGGCAATATCAATCACTAATTCAGGATGATAAATCTTTGCATAACTTAGAGCATCTGCAAGCAGCAATCTTCCTTCGGCATCTGTATTCAGAACTTCGACACTTTGTCCGCTATGCATAAGAATTACATCTCCGGGAGAGTAGGCACTACTATTCAGCCGATTGTCTGTTGAGGGGACAAGTGCGATTAAATATAAAGGAAGCCTGCATTTTGCAGCAAAGTAAAGGACCGCAGCAGCAACAGCGCCACCAGCCATATCACACTTCATATAATCCATTGAATCCTTTGTGGGTTTCAGACTCAATCCACCTGTATCGTAAACAACCCCTTTCCCAACCAGCACAATAGGCTTATCATTCTTTGCATCAGCAGGTTTCCAATTTAGAACTGAAAAAGTGGGTGGATCAATACTTCCCTGATTTACAGCCAATATTCCTCCCATATTTAACGATTTAATTTTGTCCATATGGAAAATATCAGTCGTAAAACCAGACTCTTTTCCCATTACATCGAAAGTCTCAGCCAATTTAAGGGAATTAAGGTGTGAAGCTGGTTCATTAACGAGATCGCGGGTGATAAAAACAGCCTCAACCAATGCCGAAATTTGATCGATCCGGATAGAGGAAACTTCAGAATCAACAAAAGAAATCTTCTCCAGCGTCCAGTCATTCACAGGATCAGGCGATTTGTATTTTAAAAACTGGTAACTGCCCAATGCAATACCCTCTGCAAGTGCAAAAATTCCCTCCTGTTCAGAATTTGGAACAATCAGGTCGATTTCGCGGATGCGTTCTTTCTTTAAAATGGAGGCAATGTCGTTTCCTCTTATCCGGCATTGCTCCAGAAACGAGCTCCTGTTTTTCGAGGAATCAGCTATAACGAATAATAATAACTTATTGTATCTGTTTATTAAAGCCAGACTATTTGACTCGAGTTGCTTTTGAATGTAGGCGGCCTCATCCTCGCTTAACGATATCCCATTCAAGTGATTTCTTTCAACGATTAAATAGGCTTTAGCGATTGATTGTGCCGATGGACTATTTTGGAAATGAATTTTCATATTTTTCTCTTTTTGATCATGAAATTATTGATGGCTCAAATTTACTACCTTTATCATAAATTTTTAGGCTTATTATTTTGACGGAATCAATTATGTTTGAAAGCGCTATCGTATAAAAATTAAAGTGATTTACCAATACTATTCAAAAATTTGTTATCTTAGTTCCGGCAAGTTAAAATATTTTTACTTATAGTTAATAGGTGTATCATA